>JAEEGL014284153.1_pt1 | contig 48016 bp, 53 predicted proteins | sample 9134231 | NCBI WGS metagenome assembly JAEEGL01 (sample SAMN16246548, study PRJNA631951) | gut metagenome | biome: gut microbiome; feature: rumen; material: fiber-attached | host: Bos | place: Iran: Karaj | collected 2018-10 | reverse complement strand
TCTGCACCTACTAAAGTACCATAAGTAATGAATTCTGAATAATATAGTTTTTCGCTGCTTTCTAGGTTGGAGTGAGAACTAAAGTCATTATTAATATCTATAGATATCTTTAAATCATCTAAAGTGTTTAAGATATAATCATAGTCATCAGTTAGTGGAATTAACAAATAAGATGAGGTATTAAAAATAGAGATACCAAATCTTTCACCTTTTAAATTCTTTACTACTTCTTTATATGTATCAACAAGTTCAGCATTTAAATCTAATACTGATCCGGATACATCCATACAAAGCATAATATCACGATTATATACTTCATCATTTCTAGTTTGTTCTTCGATTATTCTAGAAGATAATATAGATGAAGCAAAAATACTTATGAAAACAATCACGTAAAGAAAATATAGAAAAAATCTATATTTCTTGATAATAGCTTTATAGGCATCAGTATTCTTAATTATTTTGGTATTAGCTATTTTGTTTTTATTTTTATTTGTTTCATTTCTTTTAACTGTAAGTAATAATACAAAAACAAATAAGATAATACTGATAAGAATTATAAAAGGATTCTTTATTTCCATTCAATGATTACCTTCCTAGTTTTATCAATAGAAGATATTAAATCTCCTTTTCCTTCTTTTGAGAATTCTGGTTCATAGTATTCATTTAATAATTCAACCAGTTCTTTATTCTTTCTTAATTTAGCTTCTGCTAAAGTATACTTTAAGACATCGATATTTGTTGTTTTATAGATAAACTCTCTAATTATTAAACTTAGTTCGTTATAAGCTTTTCTTTTAATTAATTGATTATTATTTACTTTTGTCATCAAGTTATCGATTCTAGTTAAGTATTCTTTTTTTACCTTTTCTAAGTCAAATTTTTCTTCTGATGGTTTTTCTATTTTTGGTTTATTTTTTATTTTAATTATAATAGAGATTAGAATCATTATTAGTATTGATCCAATTAAAAGGATAATACCTAGTTTAGAATAACTAAAAGGTCCTTGTAGTTTAACGTCCCACTGCATGTTTATGCCTTTCTAATAAATCAATTATTTTTTCTACTACTTCTTTTTTAGAAGAAATACTTACTCCTGTAACACGATATTTTTCTAATCTCTTAAAATTAGTTTCTACTAATTCTTTTTTTGTTTTAATTTCTATTTCTTTTAGTTCTTTATTTTTAGATATTAGTTTTGGAATGTTTACTTCAGAATCTAAATCGTATAAATTTGCACCAAACATTGAGGCATCTTCTATATTAATAAATAACATATCATGAGCTAGAGTAACTTTTTTTACAATATCGTCACTAATAGTTGTTAAACCATCGATATCTGATATAACAACAATAATCATTTTTCTTTTACTATTATTGTTTATATATTCTATTAAATCATTGATGGTAAATGTGTTTTCTTCAGTTAAATACTTTTCTACTTCTGTAAGTGATATTTCAACATTAGTTAAGCCATTTTTAAATTCAGACGAAAAAATACTACCATTCTTATTATAAGTAGTTGATATTTCATCTTCATTTTTATTTACTAGATATGCTAGTGTACCAAAAGTATAAAGTGCTGTTTCTCTTTTTTCTTCATTATTAGGATTTAAACCAGACATTTTAACTCCTGTGTCGATAACAAAAGCAATATTATGCCTTTTTAATGCTATATATCTACGCACAAGTAAAGAACCATGTCTTATAGATGATTTCCAGTCGATATCTTTACTGTTATCACCCACAACATAGTCTCTTAAATCATCAAAGTCCATACTTCTTCCTTTGAAGATAGAACGATATAAGCCATCTAAAAGATTAGTACTTTTTTTACTTGCTTGAATGCTAATGTTGGCTTTTATTTTTTCCACGTATTTTAGTTTCATGGTGTATTAATTGCTCCTACTAGGGAATCTATTATTTGTTCTACTTTTATGCCATCAGAAATTGCAGCGTAATTTAGCGTTACTCTGTGTCTTAAGATGCTATGAATTAAAGCTTTGCAATCATCTGGTGTAACATAATTTCTGCCATTTATTAAAGCTATTGCTTTAGCCACATTTAGAATTGCTATTGTTCCACGAGGAGATGCTCCCATTTCAACATATTTAGCTAATTCTGGTGGTAAATAAGTTTTAGGATTTCTTGTAGCATGAATAATATCAGCAATATATTTCTTTATAGTATTATCAACGTATACTTTTTTAGTTGTATCTTGTAAATAAGTGATTGAATCAACATCATAGATTGGTTTTACTTCTTCAATGATACCTGATTCCATTCTATTTAAGATTTCTACTTCTTCTTCAGGAGTAGGATAATTTATTATTTCTTTTAGTAGGAAACGGTCAGTTTGAGCTTCTGCTAAAAGATAAGTTCCTTCTTGTTCTATAGGGTTTTGAGTTGCAATTACAATAAATGGATTCATCATATCATGAGTTTCTCCAGCTATTGATAATTTTCTTTCTTGCATAACTTCTAGCATGGCACTTTGAGTTTTAGCACTAGATCTATTTACTTCATCTAATAGGATAAAATTTGCATATACTGGTCCTATTTTAGTTTCAAATTGATTAGTAGAATAATTAAATATTTGAGTACCAATTATATCACTAGGTAATAGATCTGGTGTACATTGAATCTTGGCAAATTTAGCATTAACTGCTTCCGTTAATACTTTAGCTGCTGTTGTTTTAGCAAGACCTGGAACTGATTCTAATAAAATATGTCCATTAGTCATAAAAGCAACTAATAATGCTATTTTTAAGTTATGTTGCCCTACTATTCTTTCATCGTAATAATGGCATAAATCATTTATTATTTTTAAAGCTTTATTAACTTCTTCTTGTGTTAAATTATTTAAACTAGTATTCACTCTAATCACCCTATCATATAAATTATATCAACAAGTAAAAAAAAAAGAAATAATTATAAATAAATTATTCTTTTCCTTCAAAAGTTTTTGCTACTTCTTCTAAATACTTTCTTATTTCTAAGTGTTGAGGACAAGCCATTTCACATTGTCCACATTTTATACAATCAGATGCTTTACCATTATCAGAAGTATGAATTCCATAGTACATACTACTATTCCAGTCATTAAATTGTACTTTAGCGTTATAACAAGAGAAAAGATCTGGAATAGAAATGTGCATTGGGCAGCCAGAAACACAATAACGACAAGCAGTACAAGGAATTCCACCTAAACTTTTTAAAATCTTAGCTACTTTAGAGACTGCTTCATATTCTTTTTCAGTAAATGGTTTAAAGTCTTCCATGTAACTAGTATTGTCTTTCATTTGTTCTAAATTAGACATCCCTGATAAAACTTTATAAACTCCATCAAAAGATGCTGCAAAACGAATAGCAAATGAAGCATAACTTAAATTATTATCATTTACTTCATCTAATACTTTTTTAGCTTTAGATGGAAGTTTTACAAGTCCTCCACCTTTAACCGGTTCCATAATAAGAATAGGTTTTTGATGCTTTTGACATACTTCATAACATAATTTACTTTGAACACCAGCATCTTCATAATCAATATAATTAAATTGTATTTGAACTATTTCTATTTCTGGGTGATCCGTTAAAATCATATCTAATACTTCTGCTGTATCATGAAATGATATACCAACATGTTTTACTTTACCTTCTCTTTTTAATTCTTGTGCTACTTCATATGCTTCACATTTTTGAAATTTAGGATAATTTTTAGCTCCTTGAGCATGCATTAAATAGTAATCAAAATATTCTACACCACAACATTTTAATTGTTCTTCAAATAAAGGTTTTATATCTTCTTTTTTATTAAAATAATTATCTGTTAATTTATTAGTTAAGATATAATCTTCTCTTTTGTAGCGAGCAGCTAGACAATCTCTTATTGCTGTTTCACTTTTACCATCTATATAACCATGTGCTGTATCAAAGTAATTGAAACCATGCTCCATAGCATAATCAATCATTTTATTGAATTCTTCTTTATCAACTTCACTACCTTTCATAGGAAGTCGCATACAGCCAAAACCTAATTTCTTTTCCATTTTTATAACTCCTTTAACATTTCACTAATTGCACGTCCACGATGTGAGACACTATTTTTTTCTTCTTCGGTTGCTTCACCGAAAGTCTTATTTAAATCACTTGATAAGAAAATACAATCATAACCGAATGAAGTATCTCCTTTTTCTTCTTCAATTATTTCCCCATATGTTTTACCAACAAATACTTTATATGTATCATCTGGATAATAAACAACAATAGTACAATTAAAGTAGGCATTATGATCTTTTCCTTTTAATTCTTTTATTAGTTTATCTCTATTAGCTTGATCGTTGTGATTACCCGCATATCTTGCACTATATACTCCTGGTTTGCCATCTAGGGCTTCACAACATAAGCCACTATCATCTGCTATAACAATATACTCTGGATGTCTATCTAATAAATAATCATGAATTGTTTTGGCTTTTAAAAGTGAGTTTTCTTCAAAAGTTGTTCCTGTTTCTTCAATATCTTCTATATAATTTATATCACTTAATGATAGAACATTATAGTTTGGCAACATACTTGCAAACTCCTTTATTTTATGTTTATTATTTGATGCTAATACGATTGTTTTCATAGGGTTCCTTTCTTTTATAAATTCATTTATTTTATTTTGTAATTCTTTTAATAATTCATCTAAGTTTTCATTCATATTCCAAACAGCGTCTTCAGATAAGACTCCCGCTTTAATATTAATTTCTTCTTTATCAAATTCTTCAATATCTTTAAACCAATTATCGCTACCATAGTATTCATTTAGTTTTTTTAGTTTTGGTTTAAGGTTATCTATTGATGTGGAAATATCATCTAGTTTCTTAACAAATTCTAATGATTCGTCCAAATACTTTTCGTTTTCGTTAATTCTTTTTTTCATGTTGCCCTCCAAATAATATTATAACATTAAAAAAGTAATTCATATGAATTACTTTTAAGGAGTTAGAGTTAAAGTTTTATTTGTTTCCTCTTCTAATTCTTCTATTACAGTACCTGGACCACTATAGTCAAAGTATCCAAATGTTTCATTATAAACAGGTGTTACTTCAACTGTTTTAGTGTTAACAAACCAAACATCAAAACCTCCTGTTTGACTAGATTTATATTCTGATTCTGAAAAGTTTTGAATACTTACTACCTCGTATCCTTCTGGTACTGATATTTGAATACTAGAAATGCTTTCAGCGTATTTACCACAATAATGTCTAATCATGAAAACATGTTCATATGGTTGATATACTTTTGGTTCTAATTCTTCTTTGCTACTAACTACAAAATCACTTGATGTAGTAGATCTAGCTTTTTCTACAGCTTCTTGAGTAACTACTTGTTCGGATGTAGCACAACCTGTTAATAAAGTTGCTGCAATAGCTGTAGCTAATAATAAACTTGTAACTTTATTCTTTCTCATAATTTTCCCCCCTCTCTTTTTTAATAAGTTAATGTTAAAGATTTTTCATTTTCTTCAACTAACTCTTCTTCGATTACTGTTCCTGCTTCACTGTAGTCGTAAGCACCAGTTGCTTCATTATAAACTGGTTGTACCTCGACTTTTTTAGTGTTGATAAACCAAACATCGAATCCTTTAGTTTGTGATCCATAACCAATATATTCATTGAAGTTTTCTATTTCTAAGATTTCGTATCCTTCTGGTATAACTATTTGACCTCCATACACGTTTTCAGAATATCTTTCGTTTGTTAAATTGTCATATCTTAAATAGAAGACATGTTCATATGGTTCATAAGTTCTACTCTTTGGTGCTTGTACCTCTTCAACAGCAACTTGTTCAACAGCAGGTTTTTGTTTTTGGTTTTCTGTTACTGTTGATCCTGTACCACATCCTGATAATGATAAACCTAACGCTAAACATAATGAGATAGCAGTTGCACTTTTAAATGCCTTTGTTCTTTTAATATTTTCCATAATAATTCCTCCCTTGTTTATAAGAGTCTTTATGGAAAACAAAAAAGACTCTTATATTACTATAAAAGTCTTGTTCTATTAAGTTTAATCCGGTTACCGTGTTGACGGTATTAAACCATCTTTTGATGAGAACTACTCCCTCTTAAGTGATTTAATTATACCATATTTTATCTATTTTGTAAATATTTGACCCTGTTGCTTTTCGTAGAATTCCTTGTATGTACTGTACATATTTCTTAATTTTGTATTCATATAATTGGCAACAATATTACAATCTGTTATTAATTTGTCAGATATATTATTAGTACTCCTACATGCTAGTACTTCTGCAACTAATTCTTTTTGTTTAGCGTAATATGCAAAATTAGTTTTGTTCGGATCATTGTGTTCTTTTTCAAAATCATCTTTTAGTTTTACTTCAGTAAAATGAGTCCCATTTGAAGTTGTTGAGTTACCTGTAAAACTTCCTTTTATTCCCGGTGGGAATAAGATTTCTCCTTCATCGGAAAAATAAGATGGTTTTATGACTTTATCAACATCAATATAAGGTATATATCCTTCTGTAGTAAATGATAAACCGACTGTATCTGGTTTGTTAAATATTTGTACTTCTTGATCAGATTTGGAAGTTGATTTAAATGATGTTAATGTACCTTCTTCATCATAATTATGCAAATTATTAGTGTTTTCCATTCGATATAATTCTTCTGCCGCAAGAGGGTGTTCTAGTGCGTTACGACAAGCAAGGTCTGATAAAGTTAATACCATATCGGTCATTCCGTCTACTTCATCAACTATCACCTTTTGCAATAAATCTTTAGTTGGTTTGTTAACAAAGTTTATAAAAGCATTAATGTTATTATGAGAATAAAGATGACTATAAACTGCTCTTAGATTAGGATTCATTTCTGGATGGAGAGCATCCATGCCATTTTGATTAATTCCCTTGTATAATTCTAAATAAATTCTTTCCTTCTCGGTTAATTCCATATGATTCTCTCCTTATATTAGCTTTTTTCAAATTCACTTACTTTTAAATTCCATTCATCAGCTACTCTTGGTCTAGAACCTATACCAACATAATAAGCATCTAAGTCAGTAAATTTAGATTCAATACTTGTTCCTTTATTAATAAAGAACATAATATCTTTAGTACCATTCTTTTCTAAGTATTCGACATAAGTTTGAGGAATATATTCATTTGATACATAAAGATCTGGTGCTCCAAATTGATGTAACATCTCATGAGCTATTGTTCCTGCTGGAGCGGCAATACTTTCATAACGATAATAAATGTTACTAAACTCTACTAAGCATTTAGAACAAGTATTATGTGTTATCGTCCATGGTTTATGTGGGTTTTTAAAATCAGTATTAATATAAAACATATAAAGAATGTTATCAGCTTTATATTTATTCTTTAAAGCTTGAGAATTAATGTTTTTCTTAATCCATTCTGATTGTAAATCATATGTTTCTCCACCGGAAGTTATTAAGTTTTCAGTAAATGTTGCTTCATATCTTAGGTCTTTATATTTTTCCCAGTCATAAGCAAATGTTAATGTTTTTCCATAACTTGCTGCACTTTTTGATAGGAAAACTGTTGCTGTACTTAGTTTATTTAAAATTGCTTCAATACTTTTTTTATCAGATCTACTATTAGTCCAACTTGTTGTTTGATCTTTTGTAAAAATAGATACAACAATTGTTGTTCCTTGTAAGCGTCCTGAGTTTCCGTAACTACCATCATAAGGTGATTTATAAGTTACATTAGGATCACCAATAGGGATTTTATCATCATGTCTTTTATTACAACCTACTAAGGTTATTAAGATAAATAGGATAATAACTATCTTTAGCTTTTTCATATTATCATTCCATTCTATAATTATTATACCATATAAAAAGAACTATTATAGTTCTCTTTTATATTTTAAATATTTTTCTTAAAACAGGATTATCATAATACTTTTCTTCATTGTTGTTTAAGTCAACATCTCCTGCTCTATTTGGTTCGTGATCAAAGAAGTAAGAAACATTATGCATTAACCATTCTAGTCTCATAGATTCAATAGAGCGATCCCAAGGAGATGGATAACATTCTTCATAGCGACATAGTACTTCTAAGATTTCATTTCTAATGTTTTTGTCACTAATTCTATAGGAAGAATAGATTTTCATGTTAGGATCATTTGAGAATCTTTGATCTTCAACTAGAATATCATTCTCTGTTAAGTCTGTTAGGCTTTTTAAGTATTTTTTACTTCCTATATATATGTTACCGTAACTATAGCAACCAAAAGGTCCACAAGGATTTTCTTTAACTATTTCATAGTTAGGATGATATTTATAATCTACACAACTATAAGTAGTTAAAAACACTAGAGTTGCTGTAATAGCAAGTATTCTTTTTTCAAATTTTTTCCTATCCATTAAAGCACCTCCAACCTTAGGGTGTTTATTATAACATAAAAAAAGAGAGATTTCTCTTTCTCTATGATTTTTTCTGTTCAAATTCCTCTACTTTAATAATTATTTTATTTTCACTTCCTGAAACTAAAGAAATTATATAATTATCTATTCTGTATTCTTTTTTAGTGACTTCTCCTAAAAAGAATCTGGATTCTTTGTCTTTGGTTTTATAGATCAAAGTATATTCTATTTCGCCTTGCCAAATACATTCTTGACCCTCTTTACAACGACTGTCTACGGAAGTAATAAATTTTATTGTGGTTCTAGCATCGTCTTTGATATATAATTTTTCGGCTTTTTCTAATTCGTATTCTTCACCTAAGGTAATGTATTTTATTTTAGATGACGTTAGTGGTTTGTTGTTAATAAATAAAATAATAACACCGATAATGATTATTATTAATACTAAAAATAGAAGACCTATTATTATTTTTCTTTTATCCATAGTTATCACCTACTTTCATTATAACATATAAAAAAAACAAGCAAACTATTGCTTGTTTATTTCTTCATCAAATACAAATGTAACTTTTGCATCATATAGTTGTTGATAGTTAAGTCTTTCTTCTTTATATTCTCTTCTATCTAGGGTTTGCATTTCAATTACATTCCAAATAGCAACCCACCAGAAGATACAGAATAATTCAGAAAGAATGATACTATTAGAATATTTTTCTGCTAAGATGTATAAAATCAAAATAATAGTTCCTACTATACAAAGCATTAATGATTTTCTATTTTTTTCCATCATATTGTATTCTAATTCATCTATTTCCATCCCGTAATTATTTTTTATGGCATCTTTGATTCTTTTTTGAGTAGCCATGTTTACTTTAGGACAATGAATTTCTATTTCTATATCAATATTAACAGGTACCATATATGCTATTTCTTCAATGTAATCACATACTGAATAAGCTAATTCCATTTGTTTATAATCGTGTTTCATATATAAATCAGATACTTTTTCTAATAATAGAGGTATTACTACTTTATCATTTTGATAATAGTATGTTTCTATATAATTATCTTCATCAAATAGTATTTTACGATTTTTTCTTCTTTTTCTTGGTTTCATAAGAACCCTCCGTTTGATAATTATACTACAAAAATAAAAAAAGTAGAAATTTTCTACTTTTATTAATCATATATTTTATCTTCTGTTTTTTCTTGAAGTTTACAACCATATTCAAATACGTATGACATGACGAATACTAATAATATTTCACCAAGATCAACAAAGTCAAAACTTAGATCTATATTACCAATTGCAACAAAGCTTATTATTCCACTACAAATCATAGAAGCTACAAACATTGCAATCATATAGAATCCCATTTTTCTTATTAAAGAAGTGTTTTCTTCAGTAAATGGAGTATCTTTTTCATTTATATTTTTCATTAGTGTAACTACAAAACCAAGAATAATGAATGATAAGATCATAAGGATGATAGCAGCCATTAGTGCTGTTTCAGCTACTGCTGTTACTATTTTAGCATCATATTTATCAAGAAGATTTAAAATCACTTCTTTTTCAGTGTTTTCTAAATCACCAATTTTTGAATCTTTGTAATAAATATCAATTTTGTCATTATCTGTTTCTCTTAATTCAATTTTATGTGATTTAAATGATATTTCATCTTGATTAATTGTTACATCTTTCATTATGAATGGTAAAGCTATTGCTGTTATTAAAGTAAATATAATTCCAATTACAAGACATACTCTAGCAATGATTGAAAATACTTGTAATATTTTACTTAAAGTTTTTAGTGCGTGTTGTTTACCACTTTCTAATACTCCTCCATTTTCTTTTTTCTTTGGCATAACGATTCCTCCTATGACTAGATTATATCAAAAAAGAAGGTTTTTATAAACCTTCTTCTTCTAAAAACTCATTTTCACAAGTTAAATTTATTTTTAAATCCTTTAATGCTCTTTTATCACCATTAGTAACTATATATGTTGCATGTGCTTCTGCACCTTTTAATTTTGTTATACAAGACATAGCTTCAGCTGCCATTGGATTAGTAACTGAACAAATTGAAAGTGCTGTTAATACTTCAGGTAGTGTTAATCTTTCTCCTGTTCCTAGTTCTTTTTTTAGTTTTAACATAGGTTCTAGAACTGTTGGAGATAAAAGGTATATTTCGTCAGGTATCTTACTTAAATGCTTTACAGCGTTTAAAATTACTGTTCCAGCAGGTGTTAGAAGTTCAGTTTGTTTTCCTGTTATTATTTTTCTTCCAACCTTCATAGCTATAACTGGAGAATTCTTTTCTTTTGATTTCTTTATAGCAGGTTCTATAACGTCTAGATATGTTTCATCTATTTTTAATTCATTCATTAATAGTTTTATTTTTTTATAGGTATCTTCATCACAAAGACCCATTTTATAGTTATTCATTTCGTTATAGTATCTTCTTACAATTTCTTTTTTAGAAGCATCTTCTACCACATCATTATTAGTAATACAAAAACCTACCATATTAACTCCCATATCTGTTGGAGAGTTATAAATATCTTTGCCAGAAATGCGATTTAAGATATTTTTTAGAATTGGAAAAGCTTCTACATCACGATTATAGTTAACTGCTGTTTTACCATACGTTTCTAGATGAAATGGATCAATCATATTAACATCAGCCAAATCGGCTGTGGCAGCTTCATACGCTAAGTTTACAGGGTGTTTTAAAGGCAAGTTCCATACTGGAAATGTTTCAAATTTAGCATAACCAGCATTTCTTCCTCTTTTATTTTCATGGTAGATTTGAGAAAGACAAGTTGCTAATTTTCCAGAACCAGGTCCTGGAGCATTTACTAAGATTAATGGTTTAGTTGTTTCAATATATGGATTTGCTCCATATCCTTCATCAGAAACGATTGTATCAACATCTGTTGGATAACCTTTAGTAAATGTATGAATATATGTTTTAATTCCATTACGATTTAATTTTTTGATAAATTTATCTACTGATGGTTGATTTTTATATAGTGTTATTACAACACTATTAACTGAGAATCCCATCTTTTTAGAGTTGTTGATTAGTTTTAAAACTTCTAGATCATAAGTTATTCCGTATTCACCACGAGTTTTATTTTTTTCTATATCACCAGCGTTGATACAAAAAATAATTTCTAAATCATCTTTTAATTCTTTAAACATACTGATTTTAACATCATTTTTAAAACCAGGAAGTATTCTAGCAGCGTGTGAATCATCAAATAATTTACCACCAACTTCTAGATATAATTTATCAAATAATTTAAACCTTTCTTTTATTTTTTCACTTTGAATTTTTACATATTTTGCGTTATCAAATCCTACCTTCATAATTCTCCCTACCTTTATTATTAAAAAACTCATTTTAATTATAAAACTATTTTTTCTAAAAATATATACCATTTGTGTATTTTTTACACATTAATTTTTAGTGTTCCCTATTTTTGGGAGTTTAAGTGACTTTTCTTTGACAATTATTGACAATAGAAAAAGACACTTGTGTGTCTTTAGTTTTCCATTTGTGTTTTACAATATGCTTCTTTACTTTCTAAATTCTTTTTATAGATAGTATATAGGTCTTTACTTACTTTAGGTATCATTGTTTTATAATCTGTTAAAGCTCTAGTTGTGAAGATACTTACTAAGTAAGGATGATCATTACCTTCATAAATACCGGTATCATTATGCCATTTATCATATTCACCATATTTGTGCATTAACTTAATGTCATCAAAACTTACTGTATTTTCTATATCGTTATATAATGCTTCTTTCATTACTTTAGTTGCTTCATCATCTACTTGTAATAATTCATATAGTATCTGTAATAATTGGTCAGATGTCTTTGTTGTATAATTAGCTTCAAAAGGATGTTTATTAGTAAAGTGAAGTGTTATACCATATTTATCTTTAAAATATTGATTAAATGTCCCTGCACCATAACTTCTCATAATGATAAAATAAGCTGAGTTATCACTGTTAGTAAACATATATCTTATTAAATCAATGATAGGAATCTTATCATAGAATTGATGTTTATCTGTATAATCACTAAATTGATGTTTATCTTCTGGCATGTATGTAAGTGTATCATTTAAACTTAATTCTCCTCTTCTAGATTTCTCTACTAAATAAATCACTGAGAATGGTTTTACAATACATCCTGAATAATAACCTTTATTTTCATTTAAGAAATAAACATAGTCATTCTTAACATCTCTAAATGATATAGCAAGATTTAAATTACTATAACTAGCAAATAGTTGATTAAACTCTTGATCTAGGCTTTCCATTTTATATGGTTGTTGCATACAATCATCATATTTTTTTTGTTTTTCGTCTTGTTTATCTTCTTCTTTATTCTCTTGCTTTTCTTTTAATTTTTCTTCTTCTGTTTCAGCAGCATTTTGTAATTCTTTAATCTCTTGATTTTCTTTTTTTGTTTTTATTCCTTTATATAGACAGTAACTACCATATGATGCACAAGCTACGAAAAGAAAGAATAAGACTATTATAAGAATGCCTGTTTTCTTTAGTCTGCGTCTTCTTTTTCGGACAACTAATTTTTGCATATAAACTACCTCTAGAATGATTATAACATAAAAAAGAAATAGTTATTCCTTTTCTATTTCTTTTAAGATTACGTCATGAGCACTGCCTTCTTTAATACTTATATTAGATACTAAAGTAAGACGAGCTTTTTTATGGAATTCTTCTAAGGTAATAGATCCACAATTACACATAGTAGATTTTATTTTATTAATTGTAATATTTAGGTTTTCTTTTAAAGGTCCTGCATATGGAATATATGAATCAACTCCTTCTTCAAAGGATAGTTTGTTTTTATTTCCACCTAAGTCATAACGTTGCCAATTACGAGCACGATTGCTTCCTTCACCCCAATATTCTTTAACAAAATTACCATTTATTTTTATTTTATTAGTTGGGCTTTCATCAAAACGAGCAAAGTATCTACCCATCATGACAAAGTCAGCTCCCATTGATAATGCTAGAGTTATATGATAGTCATGAACAATTCCACCATCGGAACAAATTGGAATATATATATTTGTTTTTTTATAATATTCATCTCTTGCTTTTACTACTTCTATTAGAGCACTTGCTTGACCACGACCAATACCTTTGGTTTCTCTAGTTATACAAATAGATCCACCACCTACACCAACTTTAATAAAGTCTGCACCTGCTTGTGCTAAATAAAGGAATCCTTCTTTATCAACAACATTTCCAGCTCCTACTTTAACATTTTCTCCATATTGTTTTCTAATCCAATCAATAGTGTTTTTTTGCCATATTGAATAACCATCTGATGAATCAATACACAAGATATCTACTCCTGCTTCTACTAAAGCTGGAACTCTCTCTTCGTAATCTCTTGTATTAATTCCTGCACCAACTATATATCTTTTATTTTCATCTAATAATGAATTAGGATTGTTTTTATCATTTTCATAATCTTTTCTAAATACTAAGCTATCTAGATTTCCTTCGTCGTCTAGGATTGGTAAACAACTAATTTTGTTATCCCATATAATATCATTAGCTTCACTTAAAGAGATACCACTTTTGGCACAAATGATATTTTTCTTTTTAGTCATATATTTATCTATTGTGTCATTCATATCAACTCTTGATGGGCGATAATCTTTATCTGTTATCATCCCAATTAGTTTTCCTTTTGCTGTTCCGTCTTTAGTAACCATAATAGTTGAATGACCTGTTTCGTTTGTTAATTCTATTATTTCTTTAATTGTTGCACTACTTTTTACATTGGAATCGCTTGTTACGAATCCGGCTTTATGCTGTTTTACTTTTTTTACCATTTCAGCTTGGGACTCAATACTTTGGGATCCGTAAATAAAAGCAACTCCACCTTCTCTTGCTAAAGCGATACCCATATCAACTCCAGAAACTGATTGCATAATTGCTGATACCATAGGAACATTAGCACTGATACTAGCTTCTTTTCCTTTCTTAAATTTTACCAAAGGTGTTTTTAAACTTACGTTACTTGGAATACATCTTTCATCTGTTAAGTTTGGTAATAACAGATATTCGTTGAAAGTTCTTGAAATGTCTTCTAATACTTTTGTCATCTCATAATCCTCCTTAAAATTTTTATAATTAAACTATAAATAAATTAGGAAGTCAACGATTTTTATGATACAAAAAAGTTATGATTATCATAACAAAAAAAACATTGTATTTCTACAATGATTTATACACAAGTGTATCCTCCATCTACTGGTAAGATTACTCCTGTTACATAACTTGCTTCTTATGGGAAAAAATGATTATTTTCTTTGACAATTATTGACAAAAAAATAACAGTATTGAAACTGTTACTTTTTATCTTGAATGTGTTGGTTCGTCTTCATCTAGCATTTGTGCTAGTTGAGCCATGAGCGCATCCCCTTTTGCTGTCATCTCGGAGATTGTATTTCGTGCTTCTTCAAGCGCTTTTTCACCATATTTAGATCTAATATATCCAGCATTTGCATCAAGTTTTTTCTGTGCTTCTTCTGCCATATATTTAGAACTAAGAGCTAGTTCTTCTATCTCTTCTGGTGTTCTTCCTTGAGTTAATGAATCATCAGAAGAATATTCTCTTACTTCATTTTCTTTTATCCATTGTAAATCAATATCTGTATTATTTCTTCTTGCTCTTTGTTCTAAAGTAGATGATCCTCCAAAACTGTCTAATGCCATACTATTATCTCCAATCTATTATACGCAAGTATATCCACCATCAACTGGTAAGATTACTCCTGTTACATAACTTGCTTCTTTTGATGCTAAGAAGATAGCTGCAGCATTAAGTTCTCCTTCTTTGCCATATCTTTGCATTGGTACATGAGTTTTAGCAAATTCTTGGAACATATCTGTATCTAATACTTCAGTTGTTAGTTCTGTATAGAAGTATCCAGGACAGATTGCATTAACTGTAATTCCTTCTTTAGCTAGTTCTGCTGCTGCTGCTCTTGTGAAGTTAACTACTCCACCTTTACTTGAATGGTAAGCAATTGTTGGTATTTCAGTGTTTCCAACCATACCATACATTGAAGCTATGTTAATTACTCTACCATAATGACGTTTTTTCATAATGTTACCAAAAGCTCTAGTCATTTTGAATACTGATGTCATATCTGTTGCGATAGTGAAATCCCATTCTTCATCATTCATATCTAGAACACCTTTGTCTTTAGATGAACCAGCACAGTTTACTAAAATGTCTACTTTGCCAAATTCTTTTTCTACAGCTTGGGCAGCACTATTAATATCATCAGTTGATGTTACATCACATTTAACTGGTAAAACTTTTACGCCAAGTTTTTCTAATTCTCCTTTTAGTTCTTCTAGTCTTTCTATACGACGAGCAAGAATAGCTAAATCCGCTCCCTGTTTTGCGAAAGCTCTAGCCATTTGTTTTCCCAAACCACTTGAAGCACCAGTTACAACTGCTACTCTTCCTTTTAATTCAAACATATATTTCTTCCTTTCATTTTTCTTTCTATAATTATTCTATCACAATATTATGTTGTTTTCATAAAAAAAAGAAGTCCTTGACTTCTTTAGTTTATTCTTACAGCATGAACTACTAAACGTTGATCATTATAATTGTAACATGTTGATAAGGTTAGTATTTTGTCATCTGTTCCTACCGGTGTTGAAAATTTAATTTTGCTTCTTTGGATTATCATATCTAAAAAGTTTGAATAATCTGTTTTAGAATCAAAATCTGTTACAAGATAGTCAGTAGTTGATTTAATTGTATAAATTGAGAATATGCGCCAGTAGTATACTGTGTTTTTTACAGAGAACATAATAGTTAAGTTATTGTCATTACTATACCAATTCTTTTTTAATACTTTTTCTAAATCCCCAAACATCAATCCTAAGGCATTAGCATTGTGTCCATAGATTATTGTATTATCACTTAAGACATTAAAAGTATTTCTATAATCAGCAAAAATCCAACCTAAATTGTTTCTTTTTTTACTATAAGAGTGATTTAGATAATAATCATTATCTTTATATTGAACTACTGGATAATTAACTTTAGTATTATTTACTTTTATCCAACCAATTGTATCACTATTTATTTCTAATAATTCATCATATGCTTGTGCATATTTTTTGTAATAGGGACTTACACTTTTCTTTTTGGCAACTCTTTTTACTGTTCCGTCTGCTTGTACTTCATCTTCATAATAGATTTCTTCTAGTGTATCTTCTTCATCTAGTTTTAAGTTGTCATAATATTGAGTATCTTCAATTAATTCATTTATTTCATCCATATCATCATTAACACTTATTCCTTCACCTTTATGATGAAGTTTATTGTTATATAATACAACTATTAGAGATAAAGCGATGATTAATAAAATATATCTAAATATTTTAATACCATATTCTATTGGACGATTTTTTTTGATATATTCTTTTGAATATTTAATCTTTATTTTAACGTAATATATTTCATTTAGTTTTTTAAAGAATTCAATGTCTCCTAAAATATGTTTAGTAGTTTTTTTATCTTCATTGATGATGATAATTATTCTATTAGTGTGATTATCTTTTAATAAATCTAATATTTCTACAAAACCTTTTCGATCATAATTATTGATTACTATTTTTTCTAAACACTTGTTTTCTTGAAAGAAAAATTTCATTTCATCTAGTTCTTGTTCAGTTAGTTTAGAATTTATTTCTATTTTATCTTTATTGGATAATTTAGATAATGTAGTTATATTATTTTTTACCATAAAAGAACTTAAGAAGAGTATTTCTTCTCTTGTTTCTACCCTATTAGGTGCAAATTGTTTAAATAATATATCTGGCATTGAATAACATTCTATTTTTTCAAGAGTTTTATTATTTAATAATTGTGATGTAATAGTATAGTTTAATTCAATGTCTTCTGCATATTTTAATTCTTTTATGGTATCTATTTTGTCTATTAGTTTAATAACTATATCAGTTATTTCATGATTTATAATAACTGATTTAGTAATGTTTTCTCTTAAACAAAGAAGTTTTATGAATTGGGATACTAGTTCTAGATTTTCATTTATATAGTCTTCTGATAATTTAATACTATCGATGTTGATAACATTAGTATTATTAAGTTCTTTTGGATTAGTTTTTTTTACCCAATTAGAAAAAACTATTTTGTCATCTTTTATTTCTACTAGTATCTTTTTCATAAATATCTCCTTTCTTAAAAAAGCTTCTAACAGAAGCTTTTTATGATTGTGGGAATTTTGTTACTTTTTTAGTCTTTATGTAAATTATTCCTAAGGCAACTACTGATAAAGTAATTGCAGTATATGTTGCAATTCCTGTTTTTGGATTTTTCTTTGTTTTAGTTTTGGTTTCGCCTATACCTTCCCAACTCATGTCATCTCCTTGAGCTAGCCATAGTTTGCCGTTATATTTCATACATTCATAGAAGTGAACATCTTCTAAAGTGTAGTATCCACTTGGATCAGTTATTTCAGCATATAAGAAATAATATTTTCCTAAAACAACTTTATTTTGATCTATAAGTGTGGCATCTGATTTTGCAAATGTTGATGATCCACTAAGTACAGCTTTATTTTTCTTAGCATATTCTAATAATTCTGCCATAGAACCTGATTCTTCATTTTTAAGTTTTGCTAATAATGATTTATCATCAATTACACCTATTTTATAATTGTATTTTGTTCTTAATTCACTACCCATATTCCAAAAGAAAGATGAAGTGTAATCGTCGAACAAGAAAATTGATGTTCTTTTTCCTAATGCTAAATCTTCTGGTCTTGATATTTCTTTAATATCAGACACTCTAACATAAGTGTGAGTTGGATCTTCTTGGTAGATAGCTACATATACTTTTCCGTCTTTTAAAGAAATAAGTTTTGCATATGGATTTGGATTTGATAAAATCAAATCATTTGATCCTTCTAGTTCTCTTAAATATGTTTCAACACAATTTGTAGAATCCTCTCCACCTTGTGCAGATACATCTTGATATGATTCTTTTACAAGTTCTTTCTTTGAACATATAACTACGCTATAATTGTCTACATTTGCTAGCTTTACTTTGCTAAATCTTAAGTTAGCATACTCTTGTGTTGAAGATGTTAATCCTTCGTGTGCTATTTCTAGCTTTGAGAAATCTACTTCATTATATACATCTGCTCTTTCTGAAGTAGATATTTGTGTTAATTTACTATCGCCATAATCTGCATAGATTGTAAAATATAATTTTGATAAATCAGTAGCATTACTTTCATAATAAGTGTGTGTATTTATAGTAAGATTGCTTCCTGATTTTTTTAGTACAGATCCTACACCATCTGTTTTATTGATGGTAGTTGGGTTTGATGCTGTTGCACTAAAATCACCTGTTGATTTGTTAGATATTACGGCATAGTATTTACTAACATCGCTAGGTATGTCTTTATCTATTTTTATTGTGATAATATCGTCTGTTAACTCATTTGTTCCTTTTCCATCTATTTCTATGTCTAATGCATTAAAAAGAGTAATATCGTCACTAAATGTGTCTTCATCTACTGCTTTTACTACATCAATTGCTACAAATGATAGTAATAGTACTATTAATAGTTTTATTTTTTTCATATAATCTCTCCTCATCTTTATTTGCTTCCCTCTGGGAATTTTGTTACTTTTTTAGTTTTAATATATATTATCACTACAATTGCTGCAATTGATAGTGTTAGTAAGGAATAAGTTGCAATTCCTGTTTTTGGATTTTTCTTAGGTGTTACCTCACCAGATGATCCGCCACCAGATGAACCTCCTCCGGAAGTTCCTGGTTCATCACCTAAATCTGATGACCATTTAATATTATCTTTAGCGATTAATTCTATTTCACCGCTTGAAGTTTTATTTGCACTGAAGATTTGAATATCATCGAATGAATAATAAAAATCATTGCCAGAATTATCTTTTCCATCATAGTTTATATATAAATAGTAATAACCACCATCACTTAAATCACTCTTAGAATATAAAGCTTCTTCAACTAAGCCTTTTTCATCAGCTACAGTTTTATTTGGATAAATTTTAAGATTACCTGTTTTAGCAGCTGTCCCTTTTTTTGCATATTCAAGTAAAGCTTCATATGCTCCTGATTTGGTATCTCTTAAGTTTCTTAAAATAGATTTATCATCAACAATACCTATTTTATAATTTGCTGTTCTAATTAAAGTACTATCGCTAGAACTAAAAGTTTCCCTATCCGTGGCATTTTGATTAGACAAATTATTCATATAGAATAAATATCCTGTCGGTGTTATTTTCATATCAACTCTTTTGCTTAATGCTAAATCTGCAGGACGATTTATTTTAATAGAATTTGTTATCTTTTTTCTTCCGCTTGTTCCACCAATTGCTGGAGGACAATCTTCAACAACCGCGTCATTTTCTATCTTATACTCACATATAGTTCGTCTAACATATGTATAAAAAGTTACATATGTATCCCCTTTTTCTTGAGCTCTTTGTAAATAGCATTTTCTATCTTTTAATTCGAAATAGTAATTGCTTCCAACAGCTACTTGTCCTAATTGAGAGCCTCCTATACAATATGGGGTTACGATTACTGAAGTTTGGTATTCAGCAGTTCCTAAAGCTCTTGTATCTACCTCTTTAGAAAAAACTGCATAGTAGCGTTTTGTATCGTATGATTCAACATTCGTTATTTTTATACTAGTATCTGTTTGGGATGTTGATGAGTTTCTAACATGTTCTACGCCTGCATTTTTGAAAACATCAGCACCTAAAAGTCCATCTATTTTAATTCCAGGTGTAACTAATTTCTCTCCAGCATAGATAAATAAATAGAGTTCTTCGTTATCTTTAGCAAGATTTGAATAATAGCTATTATCGAAAGTAAATGATGTACCAGAACTTCCACTAACTGTTAGTTCTTTTCCATCGCTTGGGTTTCCTTTGTCACCGGCATCGTTAGTTAATACAACTTTTAAGCCAACCCTATAACCATATGTATATGCATCAGAAATAGTTACAACATCATCAGTTGTAGTAAGAGTATTCTTTTTATCTATAGTTACTTTTATATCTCTAAGTCTTTGAACTGCAGATACTGTATTTACGCTAACATTATTTTCAGTAGAAATGTTATATTTACCACTACCATCTTTAATAAACATATTAACGTATATAGAAATATTATCCTTTTCTAAACTTGTCATATTTGTATCGGTAAGGTTCTCACAATTGATTTTGAATTTTTTCTTTGAGCCATTAATGGAACTAATGGTAGCGCTTCCTTTTTCTTGCATCAAAACTGTTACATTACTAAAATTAGAACCTGTACTCATCGTTGAGTCCGTTACAATAGCTCTATAGTTTTCTACATTTGTTATTTCATTATTACCTGATAATTCAATTATTATATAATCGTCAGACAGTTTTCCTGTGTTATTTGAATTAATGGTAAAAGTAGCATTATCAAATACATCAGCTTTTACAATAGATAATGGAATTATTAAAATTGCTAAAAAGATAAATTGTAGTATATGTTTACCTTTCATACATAATCACCCTATCCTAATTTTATGTTATCATATGGACATTTACTTAACAATATGAAAGATAGTGCTTGACACTTCTTGTTTACTAAAAAAAACATCTATTTACAGATGCTTTTTTAATTATTTAACCATTCGTTTATTTCATCTTCGTTTGGCTTTTTAAATCTTATTCCTTTAACAAAGTTTAGTTCCGGATAAGTATTGTGTAGATCTTTTAAACTACCGCCAAAACTTGAGCCTCCAGAAGTAACAAAAATATATATTTCTTTTCCTGATAAGTCATTTTCTTCAATAAAAGTATTAATGATAGTTGGTGCAGTATACCACCAAACTGGGAAGCCAAGAATAACTTTATCATATTCTTCTAAGTTAGTTACTTTGTTTTTTATTTCTGGACGAGATGATTTATCACTCATTTCAATACTTGATCTACTCTGTTTATTCATCCAATTTAAATCAGCGTCAGTATAGACTTCCTTTGGTTCGATTTCAAATAGATCAGCGTTTATGGTAGTAGCAATAGTTTCTGCTACTCTTTTTGTTGTTCCACTAGCTGAAAAGTAAGTTACTAATGTTTTCATATTATTTCTCCTTTTCTATATCAATTACTGTATATTCGGTAATTGTTCCTGTTTTAAATTTGATAGCCCAGTCACTTATGCCTGTATTTACTATAAATGTCGTATTATTTCTTTTTTCTAAGCCTTTAAAGCTATCGTTAGCTCCTAAAAGAACACCAAATTGCCCTAGAGGAAATAACTGTCCTCCATGGGTGTGTCCACATAAAACCAAATCAATATCTGCTTCACTTTCGTTTTTATAATCGTTAGGTTGATGATTTAAGGAAATAATGTATTTAGATTTATCTAAATCTTTAGTTAAATTTTCTATAGATTCTCTATATTTATCTTCTTTATCTTTTCTACCAATTAAGATTATATTATCTCCTATTTCAACACTTGTATCTTCTAGGATTGTTACGTTATTTTCATTTAGTTCTTTTCTAATATCTTCATCTTTGTAACTACGATTATTATAATATCCTTTATCATGGTTACCATAGATAAAGTAAACACCATATTTAGTTTTTAATTTACCTAATCCTTTAGCTCCTTCTACCATATCTTCATATGATGACCCATCATCTACAAAGTCACCAGTTAGTACAACAATATCCGGTTTTAATTTATTAATCTCTTCCATGTATTTAGTAAACTCTTTACCATCCATAGTAGTTCCTAAATGACTATCGGATACTTGGATAATTCTAAAGTTATCAACATCTTTTGTTGTATAAACAGTATAATCAGTTTCTACTACATGATAAGCCAAGTAATAAGCATTAACCATTAGAATAGTTGTTAATAAAACACCTATTCCTAAGACTATGTATTCATTGATTTCTTTTTTAGTAATCTTTTTAATTATTAAGAATATTAATCTGGTTAAGAAAATAATAATTATTAAATGTAAGTCCACTACTATGGCATTAACAAAATCAATTAATAAACCAATTATAAATAATAGTAATGGTATAAAGGATAGAATCCAACATAGGACTTTTTTCTTAATAAATTTACTAAGTATTTTATGACTTAATCTAACTAGTGATATTACTGATATTGTTAGTAATATAAATACTACAATTAAGAGTAATAAGTATACCCACATAAGATACCTCCTATTTACTAAATTTTACTTGAACATCTCCACTTCCTAGATCATCTAAATTATCTATATGACCTATTTTGGTATAATTGTAACCTTTATTATCAAAAGATTTATAGAAAATTACAATACAGCTATTATCAAATAGCATAACATCGCCTTTATTAATACGTTCTGGTTTATATGAATCAGTTGGGAAAGACTCAGATAGATAAACATATTTTTCATTTCCATTTAGTTCTTGCATTTTTGTTTCTAATGGTAATAATTCAACTAGTTTTCTACTTGTTGCATTATCTTCTAAATTAAGAGTATACTCTTTATTATTTATAGTAACTTTGATACTTTTTGTATGTTCCACGCTTGGTTCTCCTTTTTGTAAATTGTTTTCATATAACCAATTTGTTATTTCAGTTTTAGGTGTGTTAGCAGCAAATCTTTTAGATGTGATAATATTTAATTTGTCGTTATAATTCTTTAAATCTTTAACACTTTGTTCGATACCAGAAGATCCTGATGTACAGAATAAAACAATATTCTTATTTGTTAAATCATAGTTATCTAATAATGTATAAATAATTCTTGGTACAGTACCCCACCAAATAGGATATCCTAAGTAGATAGTACTATACTTTTCTAGATCTAATTTATTTTCGATTTCTGGTCTTGCTTTATCATCATTTTGTTCTTTATTAGCTCTACTGTTATCATTGTTATAGTTAATATCTTCGTCTGTATATTTTTCTTTAGGTACGATTTCGATTAAATCAGAATTAGTTTCTTCACTAATCATTCTAGCTATTACTTTCGTGTTATTAGTTACAGAAAAATATAATACTGCTGAATTTGAATTCTCTTTAATAACTGGTTCTTCTTTAGATGTTTCTTTTTTTACTTCTTCTTTTTTTCCACATCCTACTAGTACTAATGCTAGTAGAATAATAATTAATAATCTCTTTTTCATTTTATAACTCCTTTAAATAATCATTTCTTACTTCACCATCTTTAGATGTGTATGTTTGTAAGTATTTAAAATTTGCTTTAGTAAAATTATTTATACAATATATATTATCTGGATGAATTCTTGTATAACAATATTTTTTATTAATTGAACGACAATAGTTTTCTAGTTCTTCTATCATTTGTCTTTGTAAACCGTTACCTATATATTTTTTATTAACCATAATTGGTCCACAAGAACCAACTATTGATTCATCATAGTTTATATTATGTTTTTGTAATGATTTATTAGAACATGGTAAATAGAAAAATGAACATACTATCTCATCGTTATCATAGTAATTAAATATTTTCCCACCTATTGTTAATAATTCTTCTATTTCTTCTTTAGTAAATGTTCCTAACCATTCAGGATGTTCCATGTTGTTTCTAACTTCATTATAAAACTTCAAGTATTTATCTATATCATTTTTTTCGTTTTGACAATTGAACGTTTTTAGTTCCATAATACAACTCCTTATCAGTTTGAACCATATCGACTTTCATATCTTGTTCAGTAGTTGGAAGTAATGTATCAGATATTTGTTCTTGAAAGCAAATACCAATACTTGGTAGTTTTGTAAATTCTAAATAGCGATCGTAATAACCTCCACCATAGCCTAAGCGATTTCCTTCTTTATCAAAAGCAAGTCCTGGAACGATTACTAAATCTACCATTTCTAGGGAATAGACTTTACCACCAACTGGTTCATCAATACCAAATTCAGACTTTTTAAACTTAGTGTCTTTATTTATTTCAAAGAAGATTAAATCATAACTTAATGTTCTTGGAAGAAGAATTGTTTTACCCATATTTTTAGCTACTGCCATTAATTCTTTTGTATCTACTTCGTCTTTAAAACTATTATAGAAAGCGATTACTTTTGCTTCTTGAAATAATGGATTATTAATTAAAGCCTCAAGTATCTTTTTTGATTTTTTATCTTTATTTGGAATATCTTTTCTAATAGTTTTATATTGTTCTCTTAGTGTTTTTTTATCCATGGTATTTTCTCCTATGAGATTTTTTATTTCTTCAACATAAGCTAAACGTTTTTCCTGATAGTCTGGATTATGAGCTTTGGAATCACATTCTTGAACATGTAATCTTTTTTTTGTAAAATCTGGCTTTTCTTTTATATCATCAAGGGTTATTTCTGTGTCGTGCAGTTCTATTAATGACACTACATCTTTAATAAACTCTTTGTCATAACCAATTCTTTTTAAGATTTTTTTAGCCATCTTAGCAGAAAGTTCAGCATGTCCGTGAAAATGTCTTATAAATTCATTTTCATTTATTTGTTCATCTTGAAAACAAAACGGTTTTCCTATATCGTGTAAAAGCAAAGCCATTCTAACACTTAAGTCTTTATTTGAATAAGCTAAAGCTAGCATTGTATGTTTCCAGACATCTAAATGATGATGTGGATGATGCTGATCAAAATTAAACATATTCTTAAGTTCTGGTATTTCTTTAACTAAATACTCTAAATGGTTGTTAATGGATGATACCACATTATCCTCTAATAGTATTTCTTCAACTGTCATATCATCACCTTCTCGAACTATATTATAGCATAAAAAAACTAGATTTTTTTCTAGTTTAATTTTTTTGATAAATAAATAAATGGTGTATCACATAGTGCGATTACTATTTCGATAACTGAGATAGTTGTTGCAATATTAAGCATTGTTTTGATATCGAATATTCCTACAAATGCAAAGAAAATAAAAAAATAGTTTTCTAAGACATTAGATACGATAGTTGCAACATTGTTTCTTACCCATAATTTATTAGGTAGTTTTTGCTTAATACGCTCAAATAAGAAGATATCTAAGTTATTACTTATGTAGAACATAATAATACTTGAGATAGTTACTCTTAAGTTAAGACTAAATAGATCTTTCATAGCTCCATGAGCCATATCAGTTGCATCAGGTTTAAATAGTAATCCTATTTGCATTATTAGAGTAAATGCAATCATTGCAAATACTGCTAGTCTAATTGCTTTTTTACTGTATTCAGCGCCATATTTTTCATTCATGATATCAGTTGCTAAGAATACTGATGCAAATAAAACATTTCCACAAGTAGCAGTAAAGCCATGGAATAAACCTACTGTTTGGCATTCTAAGATATTTGCCATTATAAGTGCAATAGCAGACCAAACATATAGTCCTTCTTTTTTAAAGATTTTTTCGATTAATAATACTAAACTAAATGTTACTAGTATATTAATTAAAATCAATAAAATGTTATGCATTATTATCCTCCTTCCCTTTTTTATACTAGGATGTGTAGGTTAACTAGTATGTGGAGCAAAGCTCCTTTATCCATTATACATCAATTTTCCCAGATGAAAAGTCTTTTAAGGCTTTTACTAATTGTATTTTTTCTTTCTTTTGAACTTTAGCTGATACATCTTCAGGAGTATCACTTTTTAATACTCTTACTTTTGTTTGAGCAATTATTTTTCCTTTGTCATATTCCTCATTTACAAAATGAAGGGTTACACCTGTTTCTTTTTCATGATTTTCGACAACAGCACGGTGAACATTCATTCCATACATTCCTTTGCCACCATATTTAGGTAGTAGTGCTGGATGGGTGTTAATAATTGTGAAGTCTTTTATGACGTTAACTGGTATTAGTTTTAAATAACCAGCTAAGATTACTAAATCAATATCAGATTCTTTTAAGACATTATATAGTTCACTATCGTCTTTATAATCTTTTAAAACATAAGTTTTAATCCCTGCTTCTTTAGCTCTTGTAAGAGCGTATGCTTCACTAGTATTAGAAATAACTATTTTTATTTCAGCATCTAATTTCTTTTCTTTAATAGCATCAATAATTGATTGCAGAGTTGTTCCATTACCTGATGCTAATACCGCATATTTTTTTAGTTCTTTTTTCATATGATCACCTATTATATCTTAACATAAAAAAAGAGAAATTATTTCTCTTTCTTGATTTTTTTATAAATGGATTCAACATCTAAACCATATTTTTTTTCAATTTCTGGAATAGAACCATGTTTTATAAATTTATCTGGATAAGCAAATATTGTTGTTTTATAGCATTTAGATAAATTAGCTTTAATTGTTTCGCCTAAGCCACCTTCTATACAATTGTCTTCGATTGTAACTAATCTATTTGTTTTTTCTAAAGATTTTTCTATTAGTTTTGTATCTAGTGGTTTCATAAAGCGAGCATTGATTACTTCTGCTTCAATATTATCTTTTTTTAGTTTATCTGCTACCTTCATAGCATAAGGTACCATCTTGCCAATAGCAACAATTGTTAAATCTTTTCCTTCTCTTAATAGTTCTCCTTTACCAAGTTCAATCTTTTTGGATGAATCAAAAGGATAAGAATCCTCTATTCCTCTTGGGTAACGAATGGAGATAGGTTTTCCACTATTAACAGCAAATTCTAACATAAGTCCTAATTCTTCATAATTTTTAGGAGCCATTATATTCATGTTAGGAATAGTATTTAAATATGATAAATCGAATAATCCATTATGAGTTTCACCATCATTACCAACACAACCTGCTCTATCAATACAAATTGTAACTGGAAGTTTTTGCATACAGATGTCATGTATTACTTGATCAAAACCCCTTTGTAAGAATGATGAATATATTGGAACAACAGGTTTTAAACCGCCAGCTGCCATACCAGCTGCTAAAGTAAGGCCATGTTGTTCTGCTATTTCAACATCAAAGAAACGTTTAGGGAATTTACTAGCAAACTCAGAAAGACCTGTTCCTTCTTCCATGGCTGCAGTTATAGCAACGATATGTTTATCTTTCTTTGCTAGTTTTACTAAAGCTTCGCCCATGGCAGCAGAATAATCTTTTTGTTTTGGTTTTTTAGAAGAACCATCTTCGATGTTAAATGGTCCGACTGAATGGAACTTATTTGGTTTTTCTTCGGCTGGTTTATAGCCTTTTCCTTTTTTTGTAACTATATGAATTAGAATTGGACCTTCTAAATACTTAGCACGATTTAATATTTCTTCTAAGTCTTCAATTGAATGACCATCAATTGGTCCAAGATATTTAAAACCAATATCTTCAAAATACATATTTTTTATAAATAAAGATTTGATACTTCTTAGTAACCTACTAATTACTTTATAAGTAAATTTACCAATTAAAGGTATATGTGTAACAAAAGTTTTTAGGAACTTTCTTTTTTTAATATAACCTTTACCTGTTCTTAGTTTAGATAAAAATTGTGATAATCCGCCAGTATTTTTAGAAATACTCATTTCGTTATCATTTAAGATTACTATTAAACTAGTTTTGGAGATACCTGCATCATTTAAAGCTTCCATCGCCATACCACCAGTAAGTGCTCCATCACCTATAATGGCGATTACTTTATTGTCTTTATGTAATATATCTCTTGCTCTTGCCATACCTAAAGCTGCAGAGATAGATGTGGATGAGTGTCCGGTATCAAACGAATCATAAGGAGACTCTGAAGTACGAGGAAAACCTGCAATACCTCCCATTTGTCTTAAGGTATTAAATTTATCTTTTCTACCTGTTAATATTTTATGAACATAACTTTGATGTCCAACATCCCAAATAATTTTATCTTTAGGCAAATCAAAACAAGAAAACAAGGCTATTGTTAATTCTACTACACCTAAATTAGAGGCGATGTGACCGCCTGTAGTTGAACAAGTATCAATAATCATATCTCTTAATTCTTCTGATAATTCAAGCTTTTCTTTTTTTGTAAGTTTTTTAATGTCTTTTGGATAATTAACTTTATCTAAAATCATATTGGTCACTTCCATAAATGCCATTATATGATAACATTTTAGTAAAATAAAAACAAGGTATTACCCTTGTTTATAATAATGGTGCAATAAGTCTTAGTAATGCTTGCCAGAAAGATTTTAATAGATTTGGTGTTGCTTCTTTTTTAGTTACTTTATGACATTTTTCAATTGTATCTAAGATATCTTTTTTTACATCTTTGATTGCTGTATTGTTTTGCATAAACATTCCACATTCAAAATGATGATAGAATGAACGATAATCCATATTTACAGTACCAACTGTTGCTACTTTATCATCGCAAACAAAGATTTTTGAATGAATAAATCCTGGTTTATAAGTATAGATACTAACACCTGCTTCAATTAGATTTAAGAAGTAAGATTTAGTTACAGTGTATACTAATTTTTTATCAGGAATTCCTGGAACAATAATTCTTACATCTACTCCTCTTTTAGCTGCTAGAATAAGTGCGTTTTCTACTTCTTTATCAATTACTAGATAAGGTGTTGTAATATATAAGTATTTTTTAGATTGATTGATCATATTTAAATAAACGCTTACACCAACATATTCTCTTTCAAGTGGTGAATCAGTATATGGAATAATATAACCATCTTTTTTAGGTTTATTTTTATGAAATTCATATTTAAAAGTATTGAAGTCTTTATCATCTTTACGATGTGAATTCCACATAGTTAAAAACATAACTGTATAATTCCATACAGCTTCTCCTTTAAGCATGAAGGCATTGTCTTTCCAATGACCGTATATTTCATAAACATTAAAGTATTCATCTGCTAAGTTAATACCGCCAGAGAATGCAGTATGTCCATCTATTACTAGTATTTTACGATGATCACGGTTATTCATAATAAGTGTTGATAATGGATGTAATTTATTAAATACAATACATTTAATATCATATAATTCTAATTCTTCTTTGTAATCTTCTGGTAAGTTTTTCATACAACCGAAGTCATCATAGATAACTCTAACATCTAATCCTTGTCTTGCTTTTTCTTTTAGTATTTTTAAAATACCATCCCATTTTTCACCGCCACCAAGAATATAGTATTCGATGAAAATAAATTTTTCAGCTTTATTTAATTCTTTTAGTAATGTGTCATAAACATCATCACCTAAGGAGAAATACTTAACTTTATTATGTTCTGTAGCAGGAAATTTAGCTGTGTTAATTAAATACTTGATTTGACTATGATTTTCTTTTTCTATGTCTTTTAGAATCTTTTCGTCTTGAACATAGTATTTTTCTGATAGTTTAAAAGTCTTTCTAATTCTTTTAATAATAGGAGCTCTTCTTCTGTTATTATTTAAAGCAATATAAAGAATTACACCAAAAATTGGGTACATCGGTATAATAATTAACCATATTAAATCCATCTGTAAGTTCTTAGAGTTTTTAACGATATTTAAAGTGATGATAATGCTTAAAATAGCATAAATAGCTTCAATAATAGCGTATTGTTTACCTAGATATACTAGCAAACTAAATGATAAGATTATTTGTAATAACCATCCAAAGAATACTAATAAAAATCTTTTTATAGCTCTTTTCACATTATCACCCCACTACATACTGTAATTATAACATTTTAAGCTTATTTGGCCAAATTTAGCCATAAAAAATGGAGATTATTATCTCCATTCTATTTTCATATTTGCACCTATTTCAAAGTGATATTTAACTATTCCAACATCAACATTAATAAAAGGACCTTTTCCTTTTGTTAAAGTAATACTTCCATCTTCATTATAAGTAAACTTAAATTTTTGTTGATTTATTGCTGTTGGAGCTAGTAGAGCTGCTTCTACGCCTTTCATAAACCATTCTGGAACACCATCAAGAGAAGTTGTAACATCAGAGATGGTTTTACATTTATGAGGATGACCATGATTAACTCCATAGCCGATGGCAATAATACCAACTAATTTTTCATCAGGAGCTATATCTACTTTAGTATGTTTTTTTGAATAACTACCTGCCACCCAACAAGTATCTAAGCTGCAACTATTAGCAAGTAAGACTAGTTTTTCACCATAGTATCCTACTTTTTCTTCTAAGTTTTTATCTTTTTTTCCTACTAACGCTATATAATGATAAGCTTTTAATTTACCATAAGGTAAGATAAATTTAGAAAAAGTATCACTAGAATTTGTAACTAGTTGAAAATGTAAGTCATTCTCTTTATTAATACGTTCTATTTCAGGATTGATGATTGCTAAGTCATCTAAATCAATATTTTTATCTAAGTATTCTCTTACTGAGTGACGATTTTTAATACATTTTAATAGTTCTTCATTGGTCATGTTTTGGCTCCTTTACTAATCTTTTTATATCTTCTTTAGGTGTCAATTTTTCGATTAAGTTTCTATACTCTTGTTCTGGATTATTTGTTTGATAATAAATAATCCTTTTATCTTTTTCAAATTCGTCTGAACTTGATGTAGGTATTATTACAACATCATCTGGATTATCAATATTTTTATAATATGCTAATTGAATAAAAGGATGAGATGTATTTTTATCTCCTATTATACATCTTCCTTCTTTTGTCATGGTTCCACGATAGTGTTTACCAAGACAAAAATATGTTAATTGATCTGGAACTATTGCTAAAGTATTTTTACGCATTTCATTACGATAAAGACTTCTTCTAATTTCATAAAATTCTTCATCTGGAACAGCAGTATGTCTAAATATCGTTTGATGTTCGGCTTCAAAACTTAACGCTTCACTGCTTGGTATTATTATGATTTCATTTGGTTTTGTAAGATTACGGTATTTAGTTACTCTTATTCCATGAGATCGCAGTGCAGTTACTTGATTTGCATCTATGTAATAACCACCTGCTTTTTTAGGATGACCTATAAAATCTTTACCATAACAAAAGTAAATATCTTCTTTTATTAATTCATCTTCATCGGTGATAATATTATCTAAAATATCATCATCTGTTTGTTTTCTTAAGTGGTTATATCTTTCTTGATGAGCTTTTAGTCTTATATACTTTTGGACCTTTTCATCTTCTTCTAGAATAGATATTTCTGCATCACACGTTGGAAGTGTATCACGTAAAACCCTTTTCATATTGTATTCTTGAATTATGTCTTCAATTTTCATATGTACCACCCATTTATTTATTATACTATATGTTATTAATTATGATAGTTTTTTCACTATTGTTTCATTAAAAAAAGTTCAATTACTTGAACTTATTTTAAAATAATATATTTTGTTAACCATTCTTTAAAGTTTTCTACTGTATCATAGTATGGTTTGTCTTCATCAGATGCTGCATCTAAATATGCTACTACTTTGCCTTCTTTAAATACAACAAAAGATGGGGCATATTCGATTTTTTTACCAATTTCTGTTTCTTTAGCATATTTGATTTGAGTTTTATAAAAAGAAATTGTATTGTCTTTTTGAAAATCAGTTAAAACTTCAGAGAAGGCTGCACAAGAAGTACATCCAGGTAAGTAAACAAATACACCAAATGATTCTTTATCTTCGATTAATTTGTTTAAACTATCTAGATCTAAATCATCCATTTTACTTTCTTTATAATATTCTTCTTTTAATTCAAATGGATCTATCTTTTCTTCTTTTATTTCTTCTTTTTTACATGCTATACATAAAGTTAATGTAAGTATTAGAAGAAGTATTTTTAGATATTTCTTCATTATTTAACCTCATGTAATTCTTTAAAGTTAATTTCATGATATGGTATTTTCCAGAAATCATATGATGTTTCACCATATTTTTCTGTTTTAACTTCTACTTTATTTTTGCCTTCATAATACCAATAACCTCCAGTATTATAGATACGGTCAGCATTCCAACCATTAGCTACTAATAAAGCTTTAGTCATTCCGGCATAACCACCGCCACCACACATTAAAAAGATAACTTTGTCTTTTGGGAATAGATATTCTAGAATGTCTAGAGATTCTTTATAGTTAGCAACATATGTACCATCTTCTTTTAATGTAAATAATGTTTTACCTTTATAAGTATCTCCTACTGCATCTGGTAAACCTGTAACATTTACTAAGTATGGTAATGGTACTACTTCAAAGCCTTTTATGAATCCTGATAGGTATGAATCTCCTTCAATATTTTCATATTTAGCAGGGTCTACTAGCATACGCATGTCACGATATACAGAATCATCTCTTCCTAGATATTCATCGATATTTGCTTCATTAATATTCTTATCGATTCCTAATTCTCCTCTTTGACCTTCTGATACTTCTGGTTTTGGAAGGGAATTATCAACAGTTTCCTCTTTCTTTCCACATCCTACTACTAATAAAATAGCCATTAATAGTACGATAAATAATTTAGATGTTTTTTTCATTATGTTCTCTCCTTTCAAAAATATTATTACATAAATATTATATCATTTAAATAAAGCAATGGTTGAAAATACTCAACTAATGGTTTAGTTTTTTAAATACTCTTTTAAGTCAGCAAGTATTTCTTTTGTATCTTTGATTCCTAACTCATATATTTCTTGATAGCGCTCTGCATTATTGTTAGAAATACTAGTTCTTACTGATTTGGACGGTCTTATTACAAAGATATCTCCTTTATTTTCTAATTTTTTTACATATTGTTTTTGTTTATTATATTTTTCGTGTCTAGTAAGAATAGTATTTATTAATTCTGGATATCTAAAATATCTTAATTTAAGAAGTTTTTCTTGTCTTTTAGATACTGGTTCTTTTACAAAATTTTTTGGTTGAGTTTCAACAACAATTATTTTGTCATAGTCTAGTTTTTCCATGGCTTCAATAGGAATACTATCTGCTACTCCGCCATCTAAGTATTTATTCTTACCTATTTTAACCATTTTGGATAATAATGGTATCGCACTAGTTGCTCTTAAAATTTCCATTTGTTCTAGAGGATCATCGATTGCCATGTATTCTGCTTCACCTGTTTTTACGTTAGTAACAACAGCAAAGAAGTTTTTACAATTCTTTTTATAAGTTTTGTTATCGAAAGGAACTAGTTTGTTAGACATTTTATAAAAAGCAAATTTCTTGTTAATAAAGTTGCCTGTAAGTATTAAGGAAGGAATGCTCATATATCGAAGATCTTTAGCATATTTTTTATTGTAAGTTAATGCTCTTCCTATTTGATTAGAATAATAATTAACACCAAACAAAGCACCAGCTGAGACACCAATTATACAATCTATTTTGATGTTATTTCTTAGGAATGTATCTAAGACACCAGCAGTATATAAACCACGTAATCCTCCACCTTCTAAAACTAATCCTACTTTCATGTGAATCACCTATCATTTATTATACCATAAAAAGATTTTATAGCTTCTAATATTGACAAAGGGGGAAATTATTATATAATAATGCCCCCAAAAAAACGAAGGAGGTAGAAAGATGGATTTAAAAGTTTATTTGGCAACAAGTGCTGCTTGTTTAGCAGTCAGAACATTCACTTTTGTGTCTATTGTTAAAGATATTAAAAGAGAATTAAAAGAAAGAGGATATACGGTAGTTCAAGAGAAATTAACGCATACTAATCCTTCTATTAAGGATTATCTATTAGCTCTACTAGTTGATTTGACTCCTGTAGTTAGGTTTATAACACCTGTAACTCTTGTGTTATTAAGAAAGATATTAATTGAAGCAACAGTTAGATATGCAATAGAAACAGGTATCGCTGTTAAGATAGAAGAATCAACATTAGAAGAAGATATACAAAGAAAGAAAGAAAGATTACTTGCTTATAAAGAAGAACTTGCAAAAGCTAAAGCTGCAAGTTATGATTTCGAAGATGATTCATTTAATGATTCAATCGGAGATACTCCTGCTAAAGGATTTAGTCATTAAAAAAAGAACCTATTGGTTCTTTTTTATTATCTTGAAGAATGTCTTCTTGTTTGTGGATTAATTCCTTCTAATGTTCTTTGTGGACGATAAGAAAGATTTCCTTTAAGTGGCATTCCAGCAAATTCTTCCATGTTTGGCATTCCTTGTTCATTAGTAGATACTACTACATTGAATACGCCTGTTTTAGCTAATTCTTCACCTACTAAACGAATAGCTCTTAGTGAATAACTATTACCTTGGTATTCTTTTTTCATTGAACATGTTAATTTACCTGAATCTTTTTCGTCTCCCTTAAATTCAACTATACCTATAGGTTCTGATGCGTCATGCTCACAAACAGTATAGTGATTTTGACGATCTAGGTATAAATCAATTACTTCATCACTTAAAGCTGGAGTATCTAATTCATATACTCTACTCCTTAAAGATGATACAAGTTCTCTTAAAAATTTAACGTGTTCAATTGTTGTAGTACTAAAGCCATCTTCATCGAACAGCATATCTTCTTCAGCAGTTATTAATGCATCAGCTGCTATTTTATAGTACTTTTTAACTTCTTCTATTGTTTTTAAATTTTCTACTTTTAATTCATAAATTGTCATGTTTTCACTTCCTTTAAGTAATGTTATCTATAATATAATAATTTTTTAAAATAAGCAATAAAAAAAGGATAGTTTCCTATCCTTTTAAGAACCTGTACTACTATATTTTTTAATACCTCTATTGAATATTAAGATACTGATTATTAGAAAGAATATAGATAGTAGTGGTAAGAAGATATATATAATATTTGTTGTAGCTCCTGTTAAATATTTTACTGGATAGAAGTTAACTATCGTTATTGGAATAATATAAGTGAATATTATTCTAACTATCTTTTTATAGATTCCCATCGGATATTGTGTTAACTGACGAGAACCATCAGTAAAGATATTAACTACTTCTAGTCCTTGAATGGTAATAAAACAGAATGCTGCTCCGATTATAAAGATACTAGCGAATATTGTTACACATCCTAGGACAATTAGGATTAGTGTTAATACCTTTAGGAATGTGAAGGTTTCAATTACTTTAGTAGAGCTATAGATAAATAAGAATAAACTTACTAATACTCTACTTGTTTTTTCATAACAGATATCATTACCAAATATTTGTAAATAGATATTTCTAGGTCTTATTAATAATAGATCAAATTTTCCAAATGTTATTAAATCAGAGAAATGATCAAATCCTCTAAAGAACATTTCTGTTAGAGAGAAACCTAACCAAACTATTGAAAAACCTAATAATAATTCATATATGTTATAAGAATCTAATAAACCAAATTTATGAAATAATGAGTTAATTGCAAATAATTCAACTAACATTACTAAGCCTTGAGCTATTATGGATAATAATAGTGATGTTTTGTATTCTAATGATACTTTTAGATGAGTAGCTAGATATTTAAATATTAGTTTCATCTAACCACCTTGAATACTTACTTTTTTTAAGGCTTTTTTCATTATTAGTTTACCTATTAGAATAAGGAGTAAAACCCAGATTATTTGCAATATAATACTTTTTATAGCATAAGCTCCTGCAATATTTCCAGAATATATTCTGAATGGTAGGTCTCCTATAAGTCTAAATGGTAAGTATTCACTAACATTGATTATTAGATTTGGTAATAATGGTAATGGTACGGCAAATCCTGCTAGTAATTCGCCAATAGTGTTAATGATACTTGAGATTCCTTTATCTTGCATGGTAAAGAAACTAAGTGAATGAATTATGATATTTATTCCTACGATAATTAATGATCCTAGAAATAAAGTTATTATAAACATAATAAATCCGCTAATTGATATTGGACCGATTAGATTATATGGTGCTGGTAATAGAATTGCTAAAAGAATTACAGGAATAAATCTTAGTGACATCGCTCCATATCTTTTAGCTACTAGTTTTAAAAACCACCACCAATATAAATCGTAAGGACGACATAATTCGTATGCTACAGTTCCTTCTTTTATTGATGTCATTATTTCAGTATCTTTAGATCTGATAAAGATTAAACTGAAAAATGCTTGATTTAACCATACATAACAAATTAATTCTTTAAAACTAATACTATCAATACTAGCGTGAGAATAAAATGCTTGATATACCATACAGTATAGAAATCCCCAGAAGAATTGAGTACATAAACCAGCGATTGCTGCTGCTTTATATTGTAATCTTGTAATTAAAACACTTCTGAAATAAGCTAGATAACCTATCACAGTTCTAAGTCTTGATACAACTTAACTATAATATTATCAATATCTTCATTTATGACGTTAACATCTTGTATTTCACATTCTTTGGTGAATTTTTCGATTATTCCTGATATCGTATTTTTACTGGTGTCTACGTCTAAGACTATTTTGTTATCATTTTTTTCTAGTATTTCTACATCTTTTAGTTTTGGAAGATTCTTTAATTTATTATAAATAATCTCCAATTTCTTTTTGTTTGAAAATTTTCTTTTAATGCCATTTAACGTTCCATCATATAGTTTTTTGCCGTGGCCGATAACGATTACTCTATTTGTTAGTGCTTCGATATCGCTCATGTCGTGGCTGGTTAAGATGATGGTTACTTTATCTTTTTTGTTGATTTCTTTGATGAATTTTCGTACTTGGACTTTTGATACTGCATCTAATCCGATGGTTGGTTCATCTAGAAAGAGAATCTTTGGTCGATGAAGTAATGATGCAGCTATTTCGCAACGCATCCTTTGCCCTAAGCTAAGTTGTCTTACAGGTGTGTTGATGAAATCACTAAGGTCGAGCATTCTAATTAATTCATTTTTTGTCTTTTCATATTCTTCATTTGATATTTTGTAAATATCTTTTAGAAGATCAAATGAATCAATTACGGGAATGTCCCACCATAGTTGAGATTTCTGACCGAAGACGACTCCTATGTTGGAAACGTATTTTTTTCTGTCGCTAAATGGATCAAAACCTCCGACATTGATTATTCCACTGTCAGGTTTTAGGATACCAGTTAGCATTTTTATCGTCGTTGATTTACCGGCGCCGTTTGGTCCGATGTATGCGACAATTTCACCTTCTTCGATTTCAAAAGAGACATTATCAACTGCATTTATTAATTTGTAGTCTCTTTTTATAAGGGAGCGGAAAGCATTTTTTAGTCCACTATCTCGTTGTAGTACTTTGAAGGTTTTTGATAAGCCCTCAACACTGATAAAACACATACTTCCTCCTATTTAATTTTTGACATTTAAAAAGATACATGTTTGTTATGCATCTTTGTTTTAAATATTAAGTTGTATGATTTTTTGATGTTTACCTCTTTGTTGCTATATGATTTCGTCTTTTTCATATTCATCACTCCTTCCAGAAATGACTACCAATCATATTTTCCATGTATTTGAATACATAACAAAACACAATTTCTTTGAAAAAAGTCAATATCAATATATCACATGTTTTTTTGTAATGCAAGTTTTTTTACTATTTTTTAAAAAAATACTTTATAATAAGATTAGGTGATAATAATGAACAAGAAAAAATTTGTTTTTATTGTGCTGGGTTTGATTGTTTTAGTTTTAGTTGCTGGTATAATTATTCAAGCAGTTAAAAGAAGTAATATTGTTGATAAGGAGAAAGAAAAGAAAAAAGAAACAACGGTTACTAATTTTGTTATCAGTTATTCTTATGCTAGTAACTATGGGACGATGATTGATACTATTCCAAGAAAAATAACTGTTGATCAAGATGGTAATGTTGAAATAACACTAATATCTGAAGAAATTAAAGTTACACCTGTTAAGTATAAAGTTGATAAAAGTGCCGCTAAAGAAGTATTTGATTTTATGATTGATAAAAATTTTATGAAATTAAAAGAAGACTTATCTGATCATAATGTTTTAGATGGTGGTAGTTCTCATATGGAGCTTAAATACGATAACAAAGAAAAAAAAGTTGGCGGAGATAATCCTAATAATAAGACTTATAGAAAAATTGTTTCTAAGTTTAGTGAAAATATTATTAATGAACAGAAACTTGAAGATTTTGAAGATATGGTTGAAAAAGAATATGAAAAGAGTAATTATTAATTACTCTTTTTTATTTTAAAATAAGATATTGATGATTTAAGTGTTCTATAAATTTAATTAAATCTTTATATTCTATATTAATGGTTTTAGTATTTACTAAAGGATGAAATAATAGTTTTTTATTTACTAAGTAATCATCTATTACAATTGTTACTTTATTATCTTTATCATTAATAATTCCTAATGGTGTTACACTACCCTTTATTACTCCAAGTAATTCATGTAAATATTTTTCATCAGCAAAGTGTAGATTAGAAACATGTAAAAATTTTCTTAGGTCATTTAGTTTAATTTCTTTATCTTTTTCTAAAACAACAAGAAAGAAGTTATCTTTATGATCTTTTAGAAAAAGATTCTTACAACCTATTCCATCTAGTTTAAACTCTCTATCTATTTGTTTTCCTTCTTCTACTGTATATATTGCTTGATGAGTTATTTCTTCAAATGGTATATTTAGTTCTTTTAATAAATCATAAATGTCCATTAACGACCTCTTCTATGAATAATTACGTTTCCTAAGTTTTTACCTTCTAGATCGAAACTATAATCTTGTGTTAAACCTTCTAAGTAGCGATAACTAACTTTATTATATAGTTTTTTAGCTTCTCTATATGATAGGTCTTCTTTTATTTCTGGTATTTCTTTATCTTTATCTTTTACTCTGGAAATTAAAGTAGCAATTTCACTTGGATCTACAAAAGTAATTACTGTATTAGGAACAATTATATTACGACATAATTTAAAATCTCTTTTAGAAGATACAAAACCTTGATTAATATAAATTTCTGGTATTCTTAAATCTAATAATTCTGTTCTTAAATCTATGTTAATTGTTTTATGGTAATCACTAAATGATTCTTCTAATAATCTTAATGTTCTTAAAAGACGATTATATGCCATTACATGTTCATCTGTTTCTAGAAATGCTAAAGTATGTTCTAGTTTAATTCGTTCTTCATCAGCAGCGGCTTTTTCCTGTAAAGAAAAATTTGCATAATATTTATTAAAAAACTCCAACGTTTGAATTGCGTAAGCATAAGATGCTACATTTCTATAGCCAGTTAAATCTGACATTTGTTGTTTGATGGATAGAATTGTTCTTTTTGTTCTTTCTAATTCTTCTCTTTTTTTTGGAATATCCAAATATTCAACTATTTCTCTTATTTGTTCCATAGTATCTCCTCCAATAAATTAGGCAACAATTATTATATATTATTTTTATAAAAAATAAAACTACTAATTATAGTAGTTATTATCATGGTCGAGAAAATGGGATTTGAACCCACGACTTCTACGTCCCGAACGTAGCGCTCTACCAAGCTGAGCCATTTCTCGGTAAGGAAGAATTAATACTTTTCTTCTTTAATGTTTGCGATTTTCCATATCTTTAGAATCTCAACTGGTTTAATATAAGTACCACAATATGGACAGTTGCCTCCATCTAAAGATGAATGTGTGGCATCACAGTTTGGACATCTAGTTGTTATGGCATTAGTTGGATATTTCGTTTCATCAGTAATATAAACAAATTTGCAAGTAAATAATGTTTCTTTACGAGCATTTTTATATTTCTTTTCTTTAGGAACATTAGAGTCATAGATATAACTTCCTTGAGACTGAGTTACTATTGTAGCTGTTCCATTACTCTTTTTGTAATCTTTTAAAACATGTTTAGTAAAATTAACATCTTTATATTGTTTTTTGATATTAGCTCCTTGCATAGTTAGGATTTCTTGTCTTATGTCTTCTTTTACTAAAAGCATTTCATCATCATCTAGATTGGCTACTGTTTCATTAGTTAGTGCAGATAAGTAAGATGTTATATCTGTTTGTAACTCAGTAAACAAATGTTGAAGATTAAAATCACTAAAATCTTTAATTATTTCTTTCTCTAAAACATTGGTCATTCCCATAATTGTTTTTTTGGTACTATAAGCTTCTTTATCAGACATTACTTCTCCTTTTAAGGCTTTGCCAAATTCAGAGATTTCTTCTTTTGAGAAATGTTGTTTTAATTTACCATAAAGGTATAAGCCTAAAAATACTAAAACAATGATCGTACCTATTATTGAACCAATTATTATTAATATAGTTGTTTTCATTATTCATGCTCCCATTCAAAGAATTCATTATAAAAATCAATTAATTGTTTTAATAGTTTTTTTAATTCATTTTCTTCTTTTATTTCCTCATATAATTCAAATATCTTAGAGATATTTTTATGAGGAATAAAGATATTTATATTATTCTTATTTAATATTTCAATTACTTCATTTTTATTTGGTAATTCTTGGTATTCAGAAACGGTGCTTATATAATTTATTTCACTCCAAATCTCTTGACCTTTAGATTCATCGTATTGAATTGAATATAAATAAATACATTCAGCTAAACGATATTCTTTTTCTTCAATATAGTAATAACCTAGATTTCTTAAGTATCTTGCATATTCTTCTGGGTGATATAAATATTCATAAGCTTTTTCATTTAATTCGTGAAATTTAATAATGTTTCCTGCCACTTTAAAACTTTCTGCTTCTTCAAAACGAGCACGACAGTCATACGGATTCCACTTTATGGCATAATCAAGATATTTTCTTGCTTCAGCTAGTTTGTTTTCTTCAAATAAAATATTACCAATATAATAATATGCATCGGAAATATGATAGTTAGTAAACATTGTATCTTTATCTTTAGCAATTAATGTTGCTTCTAATCCATTAGATGGAGAATAGACTTTTTTGCCTTTAAATTTTTTTTCTAATATTTCTAAATATTTAGTGAAGTTCTTTTTGGCTTTATCATATTCATGATCTTTAATATTAGAAAGTGCTGTAGTATAAAATTTTTCTATTTCTTCTGGCATAAATACCTCCTATAAATAGTGAGAGATTATTAGTATATAACAAATGGTTTTGGGAATCATAAGCATTCCTAATTTTTTGTTTTCTCTTCCTTTGATTGCAACTGGTAGATAAAATATAAAGCTTAATATGACTAAGATACCAACAAATATTTCTTTGTAATAAAAAGCCATAATAGCTGTAAGGATTCCCATTATAGTAAATGGTATATTTCTAATAATACTCCATTTTTTATTTCCTTCTTTTTTATACCAATTATTTTGTGGTAGTAAACAAAGAATTATTCTAGTAAAGGTAAGGATAGAAAAAATGAAAGGAACTAGATCTCCTTTAGAAGGAATTAAGATAATAAAAACATGAGCGATAACAACAATAACACTTAAGAATTCATCCATAAATGGAAAAGCTAATAAGTATGCTAAGAATACATAAAATATTGTCATCGTAATTGATGATATTTTATTACCTAATCCTAAAAAGTATTCGCTGTTTTTAGATTCCCCTTTTATATTTTTAATGATTCTTGGAATTAGATGAAAAGCATCTCCTATTCCTAATACTAAACTCATTGTTAATAGATAATAGTTTTTTCTAATAATGAATAGAATAGATGCTCCAAGTAGAAATAGTAAATATAAAATCATAAAAATACTTTCGCTTATAATTTTTGGTTTATTATTTTTAGCCATTATAATTCTCCTTTAGGTAGTTTACTATTTCTTCTATCGATTCTTGTGGTGTTGATGCACCTGCTGTTATACCAACTATATCACTTGAATTAAACTCGGCATCTTTTAAGTCTTCTAATTCTTGAACTAGATATATTTCATTACAGTTTTCCCCAGCTACCATAGATAGTTCTTTAGTATTTGATGAATGTTTTCCACCAATGATAATCATTTTATCAACACTTTTAGACATCTCTCTTGCTTCTTCTTGTCTATTTCTAGTTGCATCACAAATTGTATTATCAACTATTATTTCAGCATCTAATAATTCTCTTATTTTGTTAACAAATTCAGTAAATAAAGTATCATTAAATGTTGTTTGTGCGACAACATAGACTTTGCTTAATTTCGATTTATTGAAAGTATCCGGTAAGTTTGAAAAATCGTCACTTTTTTCAATTACATAACTATTAGGTCCAGCATAACCTAAAGTTCCAATTGTTTCTGGGTGAGTTTTTTTACCAATGATAATAACAAAGGCATCGTTATGAGCTTTTTCAACTTTGTTGTGAACAAGTCTTACTTTTCCACAAGTAAGATCTATTACATCTAAGTTTTTCTTTTCAGCTTCTTCATAAACATGTTTAGCTTCACCATGTGCTCTAAATATTACTTTGGCATTGTTTGGAATTTTTGAAAGTTCATCAACAGTAATCATTCCCATTCCTTCTAATTCATTAATTACTCTTTCGTTATGAATTATTTCACCTAAGCAATATATTTTTTCGTTTGTTTTTTCTAATAGTTCTTTTGCTTTTTTTATTGTGTAATTTACTCCAGCACAAAAGCCACATGCTTTACCTACAATTATCTCCATGTTATCACTTCCTTAAATCAAAATAATATAGTTCCTCGCCATTTTTTAGATTTTCTAAATAGATAGCACCAAACTTTTCATAATAATTTATTAAATCAGTTTTTAAATAAATCTTTTTATATCCTTTTTCTTTTGCATATTTTAATAGAGCGTCATTAAGTATTTTAGAATATCCTTTACCACGATATTCTTTTTTTACATACATGGTAGCATACCAAGGAGTTAAATCCTTTCTTTCTTCACCATCAGTTGGAAATAAAGAAATGAAACCGATTAGATTATTGTTATCTAAAAGAATGAATTTAGCAAAGTTATCTAGTTTTAATAGTTCTTTTACTTTGTTAATTTTTTTAGTTAAGTTTTCTTTTGTATATGTACCCCACTCTTTTAGTTCTAAATCTAATACTTCATTTAAATATTCTTGTTTTTCTAAAATATTATATACTTTCATAATGACCTCTAAATTATTATAACAAAAAAACAAGTAAAATACTTGTTTTATCTAACTTTCTAGTTTTAGTTCTTTATTACCTAAATAATCTTTTTCTATTTCAATGAAAAATGCTTGTCCAGAAGTATTATCTTTATCGGCTTTTGCTGTTTCAACATCTAATCTAACAATTATTTCATCACTTATTAGAACTTCTTTAAATGATACAGTTGAATTAGCACCTGTAGGAAGGTAAGCTATGATAACTGATCTCTTATCAAAGAAACCATCATCATATTTTTTATCAAAGGATGTAATATATTTAGTAATTGCTTTTAACTCATCTTTATTATCAGCTTTTCTAATATATTTTTTTCTATTGAAGAAACCTTTGTAAGAATAAATATTTAGATTTTCTTTTGTTAAGATGATATCACTTTCAGGACATGTACGTGTTTGCTTTTTAGTTACTATTTCAGTTGTTTTTATTTCGCCAAGATTGTAACAATAGTAAATATCATAAAGAAGAGATTGATCTACCTTTCCGTTCTCAATGTTTTTACTCCAGTGAACTAATGGAGCTTGTTTTTTTAGGAATCCTACTCCTGCATCAATGCCAATAAATAATACTACAAGTATTAAGATTACAAAGATTATCTTGATTATTTTTTTCATAAATATCCTCTCTTTTTAAAACAATCTTTTTCTTGAAAATAGTATAGCATAGAAAATAATAAAAGATGTTATCTATTATGTTAATATTTATTAATAATATTATAAATTTTATTTACCTCTGTTTGATCAAAGTATTCCAAACTATATAATACTTTATCTTTAGCTTTTAATCTAACTGAAATGCCATAACTGTTTGAAAAGTTATCTTGTTTAAAGCTAACTTCAGAAAGTTTTTGAATAGTTTCATTGATGGTTTTTAATTCGTCTTCAGTAACACTTCCGATTCTTATATATTTATCTTTTTCTTCGTTTGCAACAGTTGTACTCTCTTTAATAGTACTTTGTTCTAGTTTTCCTGTTGAGTATAATCTTATTGTGGTACGGTAACCGTCCTTATAAGTGATTCTTGTTAAAATAATATATTCTTCTTTGGTTTCTACTATTTCACTTTCTGGTTCTTCCTTTTTTTCTTGTTTTTCATTAAAAATATATCGTTCTTCTGGAATATTACCATTTTTATAAGTTTTATAAGCAGAAAGGCCAATTATAGCAATAAAAATAATTACAGCGAAATATCTTAAAGCTAGTTTGTTATTCATCTTAACGGTTTTTCCTTTTTATTTGTGAACCAATTATAACACCAATAATAAGACCTATTGCAGCGAAAGCTATCATATATATAGCTGGTTTACCATATACAGAGCCAGTAGCAGTTCCTACTACTAATCCCATACATAAACCAATGTTTAAACCTTGGGTAGAATATGTCTCGTATTCTGCTCTTTTAATATTCTTATTAATTTTTTTCATATTTTTTGCCATGTATTTATTCTCCTCACAACTCTACCATATATAAATTATACCATATAAAAAGTAATTCTAGAGAATTACTTTAAATTTTCATATAATTTTTATCTGTGCATTCTGGGGGTTTCATCGAAAGCCTTTTCAGCGGCTTCTAGTGCTGCTTCTAGTTCTCTGATTTGCTCCCTTACTATTTCGCCAGCTACAAATTCTCTGATGCGATAATAGCTTTCTTTTGAGTCCTCAGTTAGTTTTTCTGGTTTAATTGAGTGACTAAGTATTTGGTCTACTCTATTATCACGCATAAAAACTAATAATAGATCAGATTGCATACTTGTATTGTATACGAAGTTAGTTACAATATGATCGAATAATTGGTCTGGTCTTTCATCGACTAGTGCTTTGAATTGATTAGAATCTACGCCACTTATTGGCATACCACTAAAGTGTGAAAACCAATAGATTAGTAGTTCCCTTTTTTCTTCAATTGTGTATTCTTCCCACTTTTTTTCCATATTATCACTTCCTTGGGGTAGTATAATAAAATAAAAAATGATTTTTGTAAATCATTTTTCGGTAATTTTTATAAATTTATTGTTTTCATCTAGTTCCATTATTACTTTAATTTGGTCTTTTGCTAGGAAATTAAGTATTTCAACACTTGGATAAGTTTTATCACTCAATATTGCTTTTTCAACTGACATCCACATAGCTTTTTTATCTTCTGATTCTTTTGGTTTTTCTTCATATTTGGTAGCAATATAGATATCAATATCAAGAATTTCTTTTGGTTTTTCAATAATGACATTTCCTTTATAAATAGGATCTTTGATAAACATACCGGTTTCTTCATAGAAATCCCATTTAGAAGTTTCTACAGAGTTTATCTTAGCTTCTGTTATTTCTTTACCGGGTATATCTAAATAGTCTTTATCTTCTTCGTTTTTATATTTTATTACTAGGACTTCACTTTTTCTTAGAGTATCTCTTAAAAGGAAAGTCATAACTGCTTTTTTACGAGGCCTAACTACCATATTACCACCACTCTATTAAATTATAACATATAAAAAGAGATATTAATAATTTCTATCTCTCTTTAAAATGCTTCCTAATACTATGCCAAAGAATATTCCACCTGTACTACAGATAAATATATTTAATTTAAATATTATAGCTAGAATAGTACAAACTATTAAATAAAAGGTCATTCCTTCTATAACATAGTATTCTTTTGCAAGATTATTATTTTTTTCATACCTAAATACTATATATGCTAGTGATAAACAGATAAAGATCCAAGGTAGTAAGTTAAATAATTTTTCCATTATTAATTTCTTTTCTTTGGACTATGTTCTTCTCCAAGTTTACCAATATATTCGTTAAATACTTGCTCTATTCTCTCAACTTCATCTAAAGCACGCTGTGATAATTCTAAATTTTGTGCTAGATTATCTGCTCTTTTAATAGCAAATAGCAATGGAATATTATCAAGTCCTAAGTCATCAATATAGCCTTGAATTTTCTTTGGTTTAGTACTTAAGTTAAAGTCATGGTAAACAATTAATTTGCCAATTAAATCCATTTCTTCTTCTGGAATTCCCATTTGTTTAGCAAATTCATCAAAGAATATTTTACTTACTTTAGCATGTCCAAAAAAATGGCCTACTTGGTATGTTGAACCATCTTCTCTAGTCTTAGTTTCCTCTTTATAAACATTTGGTTTCCCTAAGTCATGAAATAAAGCAGCAATTCTTAATGATCCAATTGGCGGAGTGTTTTCTATTACATGCATTGTATGTTCAAATACATCATAGATATGCCATGGATTGTTTTGCTCAAAACCAAAGGTTTTAGCTAAACCAGGAATGAATTCAAAGAATACTTCCTTAAATTCTCTTATATATTTAGCAGGATTCTCAGTTTCCATAAATCTTTTAAATTCTTCATAAAGATGTTCTGGTTTTACTTGTCTTATTAATCCTTTGTTTTCAATTATTGTTTGTTTAATATTTGGATCTACTTCTAAATTGTTTTCAGCATATTCTAAAATAAGAGAAAATATTAAAAGCGGATCTTGTTTTATCTTTTCAATATCCATATATATCACCTCTTTCATTATATCATACATAATTAAAGCCAGCTATTATTAGCTAAGCTTTAATGTTTTTATATCTTCTTTTTTGTATTTTTTTATATTATCGATTATTAAATCATAAATGAATCTTCTTGAAATATTAATTGGGTATTCACCTTTAACTAATTCATAAGCTTTTTGCATTGTTTCTTCATCATTTGAATGAATTCTATTTATATAGTCTTTAATTTGACTAACTAATTCACTATATTCTTCACTAGATAGAATTCTTTTAATAGTTAAATCGTAGATTCTTTTATTAGAGTCACTTTGTAACTCTCTTTTTTTATAGAATAAATCTTTAATATTATCACTAATACTAGATAATGTTTGAAGATGTTCAAAATAAGATTTGATTGCAATTAATTGCTCTTTAGTAAGTGATTGGAAACTCTCCATTTCTCTTTTTCTTAATTCACACTTATCATGTTTTGCTGTTATTTTTTCAGAATGATCTACTAGTTCTGAATATTTTTTTGTTTTTAGTAAAAAACCTAAATATTTCCCAATTGATTGATATCTTTTAAGTCTTGTAGTTGTAGTTGCATAATCCTCAGTTACTTCTTCTGGATGCATTTCTTGATAGCGATCTTTAAAGTAACTATCACTAGAAAGAATAATAGGATTCAATTCAATTGGTTGGCCATTATTAATCGTAAAAGTTGTTCCTTCATATTCTGTAATTCGTTCTATTTTAGCTACAAGAGTATTTGTTGGGGTAAGTCTAGTTAATTCGTATTGTGTTCCTTGAATTGAAATTCCTGATTCTTTTAAGGCTTCTATATCACTATCTAAGTCGATTTTTGTCTTTTCATAAGCATAACCTGTTTCTAGAATTCTTTCATCGAATTTTTCTGCTTCTTCTTTAATAATTGTTGGTCTTACTTTTTCAATTACACCCATGAAATTTTGAACACTTGGTTGAAGACTGATTGCTTTTACACATCTATCTTGTTGCCAATTTTCATCGTTATATACAACTGCAGAGTTCTTGCGATGTTCAACCATTTTTCTATGTTCTTCGTCTCTTCTACGTTCCTCTTCTAATCTTTCTCTTCTACGTC
>JAEEGL013653293.1_pt1 | contig 48018 bp, 51 predicted proteins | sample 9134231 | NCBI WGS metagenome assembly JAEEGL01 (sample SAMN16246548, study PRJNA631951) | gut metagenome | biome: gut microbiome; feature: rumen; material: fiber-attached | host: Bos | place: Iran: Karaj | collected 2018-10 | reverse complement strand
TATGCTTCCCTGGCAGTTTTCCGGTACATAGAGCACGATGGGCTGACCGGACTGGATCTGTTCCAGATCAAGGTCGCTGGCCCGGTCATACTCCTTGAACTTGGAACGGACAGTCTGCTTGAAGTTGTCCTGGAAGAAAGGGACCTCGGTGTTGACATTCTCGGTCACGATATGGAGCGCCTGCAAGGATGCGTTGTTGGCGGTAATGTCGGAGAGATTGAAACTAAGGACATACTTCGCAAACAATCTCTTCACCGTCACGCTCAGCGGCGAGTTCTCGTTCGCGAGGGTCGCATGCACCACGCCGGACATCGGGATACCTGAGGCCTCGATGTCGCTCATGTACACGTTGTCGAGCGCCGTGAACTTCATCGCGTCTAGGGCCGATTTCGTGAGATTGGGATTGGTGAGATAGGAAGCAAGCGTCTCTCCGAGCTCGGAGCCATAGTTCACGATGACATAGATGTCCAGGGCCTTTCCGATGGGAAGGGCCCAGTTGAAGGACTTCTGCGTCGTATGGATGGCAACGGGCTTGGTTCCTTCCAGGTCACCGGCATGTTCGGGGTAGGTGAGGACCTCGTTGGAAGACGCATCGAACGCGAAGAGGCAGGCTTCCCGGAAGTCCTCCGCTTCGATGGAAATGAGTGAGCGGGTAGCGTCCTCGCCGATGCTGACGACTATATCCCGGAATTCAAGCGGGGCGGGAGATGAGTCGATCTCCGACCGCTGGCAACCCGCAGTCAGCGCGAGAAGGGCCGCAAAGAATAAGATGTTATTTCTCATTGTGATAAACATTGGCGTATGCTATGGAAGGATGATTTCTCCGTGGTCGTCCCAACTGTCGTCCCAATTGCTTCCGCTGGAAACAACAGTGAGAGAAGCAGTTGCGGTAAGGGTTGTTGAGCCGGATGGCGTATGTCTGGCCGTGACCGTGACGTTCCCGGCGCTGACGCCCGTGACCTGTCCCGAGGCGTTGACCGTTGCCCTGGAGGTATTGCTCACACTCCACGTGAGAGACGTGTTCGGGAGAATGGAATCCGTATAGGAAGTCCGTACACCGTCGACGACCGTCCAGGTCCTGATGAAGGCCCTGTAAGTGCGGGTATAGCCGACCTCGAGCGTGGCCGAGGCGGGGGAGAGGAGAAACTCTTCTTCATATGTGGTGAAGGAAAGGTCCGTCTCCCGTTTCCAGGTGCTCTCTTGCAGTTCGTTCTCGCGGAAGACAACGGTCCAGATGTAGCGGGCGTTCCCCTCGATGTCGAAGTCCGTGGTCGCGTTCCGTCCGAGATAGCTCCGGTAGGTGACAGTCCCCGTCCAGGTGCCGGTAGTCGACACCGACGTCTCCAGATAGGTCAGCCGTTCCCGCATGGCATCGACCGTCGCGTTCCGCTCGTGCGACTTGCCGGCGGAGTCCGTGATGCCCTCGACAGTTCCCTGGCGGTTCTCCGGGACATAGAACACATAGGTGCCCGAGGAGGCTCCGCCCCCTGCGCTGTACTCCACCTCGGGGAGTATGTCGGAGGCGCTTCCGGCCGCGCTGTCCCCGAAAGGGAGCAGGCGGCCGTTCATGCCGCGGACCTTCACCGAAGCGATGGTCGCGCCGTCCCAGTCGCAGGAGAGGTTCGCGGTCACTTTCGCGAGCAGGCGGCGCACGGGGATTACCGTGCTGCCGCCGCTCCCGGCTACATGGTCGATACTCCCGGACATGGGTATGCCTCGCGTGTTGACGGACGTGCTGCCACTCGTGTAGGACGGGATGGTATAGGTGAGATTTCCCAGGCTGGATTCTAAGGCGGGCAGTGCGCTCCGCATATCGCCCATGTTCACGAGGGCGTAGACCGTATAGGTGCGGCCCGGGACGAGGGAGAGGGTCATAGACTGCGGGTTGGTGTAGTATCCGAAAGCGTCGAGCGCCCCGCCGGTGTAGGCGGCGAGCGTGACGCAGGTCGCCTTCGTCTCGATGTCCGGGTCGGTCAGGATCGACCGCGTACCGACCGCCCAGGGGGACGGACCCTCCGCCGTGAATGACACAGCCACGGTCCCGTCCTGAACGTCGTCATCCGGGAAAGGCTTCTCCGTGCAGCTGCACAGAAGCAAAAGGGAGGCAAAGATAATGAGGTCGTATCTGTTCATAGGAGTCCGGATCATTGTTCGATGAGTTGGAAGACGGCCCCGTCCTCCCAGCCCGCGACGGAGACGGTCACAAGGCCGAGGACCAGGTCCACGGTGACGTAGATGTCCTGCAGATCCTCCGCCCCCCAATCATACCTGAGACGGGCGATGTACTCCCCGAGGGGATAGGTCCCCGCCGGAGAACCGTCATATCGGATAGAGAGGGTCAACGATTCATCATTCTGTCGGGGAATGCGGAACCGGACGATGCGCTCGCCCTCCGTCGCCGTGCCCTCCCAGCGGAAGGCCCCGGCGACGGGAGAGAACGTATGGAGGTCGAACCCGCAGGAGTTCCCCTCGACGAGGAAGGTGAACCGGCGCCTTGCCTCGGCATCCTTCCGGATGTCCAGGTGGACGGTGGCGAACTGCTTCCGGAAGACGACCTCCGACCGCGCCCGCTCACCGGTGGCGTCCACCTCGTCGTGGAAGGCGTACAGGGAGTCGCACTGCTCCCCGAAGGGGATGGTCAGCCAGTGCCCGGCGGCGGTCGCCAGCCGGACGCCCCGCCAGGAGGCGAGTGTTACCATCCCTTTTCTCACGGGCTTGGTCCACGCTTCCGGGAAGTCGGCCGGATCCACCGCGACGCGGCAGATCTCGACGTCACGCCAGAGGGAGATGCCGACCTCATTAATTATGCTGTCCTGCGGCAGGACCACGTCCAGATAGCAGGGACAGGGGACGCGGTCCTCCTTCACGCTGCAGGAGCAGGGAAGGAGGACGGCGGCGAGTATGAGAGTGGCACGCCCGGAGACGGTCTTCGGGAAGATGGACATACGGTCTAGATGGTTTCTGAGATGGTGACGACGGTCCAGGGATTGACGGTAATCTCGAATCCCTGGTCGAAGCCCACGACGGGCTTCTCCTCGTCGATGTCGTCGTTGTGGTTGGGCTCGTTCCCGTCGTCCGGATTACCCAGGCGGGTGATCGTAACGAGGGAGATCTCGTAGGACTTGTTGCTCTCCAGGGCGGGGAGCGTGATGGGGTAGTCGTATACGATGCCGGCGATCTCGGCCTTGATCACGAGGCGGGCGGCGCGCGGTGTCCAGGGGCCGCCGATGGCGGCGGCGTTCCCGTTGGGCATGGAGTAGAAATAATGGGCCTCGGTGTCGGAGGCACCGGAGGCGATGGTCTTGTTGACGGCGTCGTAGGTAAAGGATCCGAGGTTGTTCGCGGACTGATAACCGCGACGGTTATACCACTTGCTTACCGTGTAGGAGCTTGAATGGCCAAAGTCGACGTCACCGGCGACGTTGGTTAGGTAGACGGACAGGACCTTGAAGGCGGCGGCCTGTGCGGAGTTCGTCAGGGCGTTCTTGATGCCCTTGAGAACCACGCGGGCGGCGAAGCGGTCGACGGTGATCTTGACGTTGCCGTCCTTCTGGAGCGTCTCGCTCTTGGAGCCGATCATCTGGAAGTTGGAGATCTCGGCCGCGAGGTTCGAAACGGTCGCGAGGAGTTGCGTCTTGGTGGACACCGACGTGAGCGCCGGGGCATTTACCACGGCCCAGATGTCACGCGTACCGGCGGTGCAGCTCACCGTGGCGGTGAGAGAACCCGAACTGGATCCGTATCCGTCGAGCTGATCGCCGTTGAAGACGAAGATCTGGAGGCTGTTCACCTTCGCCTCGGAACTGGTCGAGTTCGATGTGACGCCCGTGACACGGGTTTCGGCGTTTCCAGAACCCTCGACGTCCACGACGATTCGGATCTTCTCAGCCGCGGGTGCCGAAGGAGTATCGTTCTTGTTGCAGGACACGGCGGAGGCCACCAGGACCGCGCCGAGAAGGATGAGGATGGAGCGTTTCATAAGGCTCGTAGATTAGATGGTGATCGTTCCGAGGTTCAGGCCGAGCTCCCATTCGGCGACGGTGATCTGGGCTGTCGCCTCGCCGGTCTCGATGGGCTTGTAGGGGACATCGCCGGGCCGCCGGGTGAGGACGATCTCCTCGATGGAGTAGGTCTTGTTCCGCTCCAGGACAGGAAGCTCGATGGGGTAGTAGCCTCGCTCTCCGTCGAGCGTCACATCCACGACGAGCATCGTGTGGCGCGGGGTCCACTGGTCCTCGTAGGTCTCTGTCTCGACCGGGTTCGGATACGGATAGAAGGCGTGCTCGACGCTGTACGGACTGCCGTTGGAGACGGTCACGCCGTCCAGGCCATCATACAGGAGCTCGTCGAGGGTGGCGTCCTCGTGCCCCAGCTTGTTGAGCCAGTTCACGGGCGCTGCGGCGCTGACTGCGTAGTTGTTGTCGGCGGCGACGTTGATGAGGTAGATGCCGTTGACGGTGAGCACCTTCTCGGCGAGGGCGTACTTGAAGTCCGTGGAAATCTTTGCCACACTCACGCGGGCGACGATCCTCTTGACGGTGATGGCGACTGTGCCGCCGTCGACGATTTCGCCGGTGGTAGATCCGGTCATGACGAACGAGTCACGGCCGTTGTCGGAAAGGAGCGAGGCCCGTTCCTCGAGCTGGGCGGCAGTGGTGATGTCTGCCATCGACGGGGCGTTCACGACGGCCCAGACGGTGCGGATGCCGGAGGTGGCGGAAAGCGTGGCGGTCATCGCCGCTCCGGCGGCCTTGTAGTCCTGCAGGGCGCCGGTCTCGTCGAAGACGAAGACCTGGAGGTCGTTGACCTTGGACTCGTCGGCATAGGTGGTCCCGGTCGCTCGGGTGGACGGCGCGCCCTGGATGGACACGTTGAACTCGACGGGACGGCCTTCGCCGGGGATGGTAGCGCCCCGATCCTTGTTGCAGGAGATGAGCGCGGTCGCTGCGACGGCAGCGAGCAGAAAGAGGGTTGCTTTTCTCATGGTTGTTGTGGGTTTATGAATGATGGATTAAGGTTCTTCGTTTTCTTCATTGAGCCCGTACAGGCGTATGAGGGCCGATATCTCCGGGTCGAGGTTGCCTCGGTGCACGAGGGACGGATCCTGTGCGCAGGAGCGCAGGTAGTATTCGACAGCCTCCCGCTCGTCGCCCTGACGCGCCCTGACGATCGCGAGGAGATAGTTCACGGGCGCGGTCTTCTCGAGGCGGGTGAGGATGTCCAGGGCGCTGGCGTTCCGATCGCAGGCGAGGTAGGCGAGAGCTGCGTTGAAGTCACGGTAGGGACCGAGGATCTTTACGGCCCCGTCGTAGTCCATGTCGCGCAGCAGCTGCACGCCCCGCATGTATTCCCTGTCGAGTTCCGTGGTGTGGACCGTGTCCTTGACCATTCCCTTGCGATGGAGATGGAAGGCGAAGTCCACGACGCGCAACTTCGGATAGAGGCTGTCGGCGAGGTGGCGGTAGTAGTCCCGATTCCTCATCATCGCTTCACGGCCGTCGGCATCCCTCATCCCCTCGAGGGAGAAATAATGCTGCTTCTGGGTTTCGGTCAGGACATTGTCATTGCGGACGAGCCGGTCCAGCAGAGACCAGTTCTCCGGGACGCTCCGCGTGATGAAGCGGATTTCGGGAATCCGGCCGTCCCTGGAGACCGCCCCGCTCTCGTCCACCGCGAATCCACCCTCGAGGGCCGCCTCTCTCCGGCGTTGCCGCATGAACTCAGAGAAGAAGCGGGAGACGGCCTCACCCCGGCGTCGGGACAGGCTGCCGTTGAGCGCCCAAGATCCCTCCGGGGAGGCGTTCGCGACGACGACGATCGAATCGAGGTCGAAGGTCTCGTTGGCGAGCAATGCATCCAGATTGTCCTTGACGAATCCGATTTGGGAGAGGTTGTCTGCAAGGGAAGGATCGATGTCCGATCTTCCCTTGGCGAATTCGATTCGGTAGGAGGCATTGGCCTCGGCCCGGCGGTTCACCACGCGGGTGAGATACCGTTCGGTTCCGTCCGCGAACGAACTGACGGAACTGATGTAGAAGGACAGCGGCTCGCTACGCGGCATCACGTAGACTGCTCGGTCCTCCTCGTAGATACTGCCCGAAAGGACGATGTCCACCTTCCGCAGCTTCGGCCGTGTGGCTATGGTCTGTATGTACTCGTAAATGAAGTCCCCGTCCAAGGTGCGTATGACCGTATCCAATCGGACACCCTCGGCCTCGATGGGTGCTTTCACGTAACGGCGGAACATCTTCTCTTGCGAGGCAATCCTGCGGCGGTTACGCTTGACGGCGATTCTGTTCGTATAATGCTCGAGGGCTTCCCGTTCGGAAACGCCGTAGGCGGAGAGGAACTGTTCATCCGATACCTCGGAGGAGTCGGCCTTGAAGGCGAACACCTGGGGGATGTTGCGCTCCAGGAAGATCTCCAGCTGCCCGATGTCGATGAACTTGGTCGTGTCCGTAACGATTTTCGAGAGGAACCGCTCATACTGCTCGTATCCCTTCAGCTGGGCCTTCCGGTATCCTTCGCCCGTGATGATGACGGACTCGAGCCGCGTGCTGTCCCCGAGGATGTACATGTCCGGCGTGAACCGGAGCTGCCAGGCGGGATCTTGCATTTCTCCGGGGACGATAATCTGAAACCGGAGGTCCACGCGTCCTCGTCGCTCTGCCACGTTACGGAACCGTGCGGTAATGACTGCCGCGTCCAGAATGTCAGTAGCGACCATCTCTCCCGTCTCGTCGTCCCGGATGGCCTTCATGATGAGGATTTCCCGACCGCTGTCATCCCGGACCGTGAAGGTGTCCCTCTTTGCTCTCCGGAAGTCCATCTCGGGTAGTTGGCTTTCTCCGGGAAGAACAAGTTGCGGGGCGAGTCCCCGCTGCCGGATGTCGGCTGCCTTCCTGGAGGTCCCGCAAGAGACGATGCCTCCCACGATGACCAAGACGGACATCGACGCTATCAATATGCTGTTTCTATTGTTCATCTAGCGGACTTTCTAAAACCTCTGTGGATGCCAGGGCGGAAGAGTCCTCCGCAGCCGAGAGGATGCCGTATTCGCTTTCGACCGCCTCCCCAAGCTCGCGGAGGGACTCGCTAACGCTCTTGTGCTCCGACGGATGGATGCACTCTCGAATGGAACTGGCCACTCCGAAGAATAGGAGTAGCGCCAGCAGACCCAAACCGCCGAGCGCCCGATTGTCGACGAACCGCCATTCTTCTTTGCGTTTTCCGTTTCCCATATCAGAAAATGTAAATGAGTGATACCATCACATCGTCGGGAAGAATGAAGACCTTCTTCCCGTTCTCCGTGACGGTTCCGCAGGTGGGACATACGTAGGTCGTATAGCGGGTCGTGCCGCCCCAGACACCAAGGCCGAACTCGATGTTCCAGTTGCGGTGGAGCATCCGGGTGTAGCCAGCCGAGAGTCCGGCGCCGAAGGCCTCTCCCTCCTCGGTGGACCGGGAGAGGATGCCGCCCCGGTTGTATTCCATCCACTGGCCTCTGGCACCGAGCCACCAGCCTGAGTAGATGTGCCACGGCCACCAGCGGAGCCCCGCGTTGAAGGCCCGTTTGCGGTTCTGCAGTTGGTCCTGCCGCTCGAACTCCTCGATAGCTGCAGGTACCGGCCCCGCGACGAGGGCGTCGATTGCCTCGGAGGGTACGGGACGGAAGGTCCAGGGATTGTACCGGAATCCGGCGTGCAGGGAGACGTGCCGGGCGACGGCCGTCCCCGCCTCGAGGTTGGCTGTCCCGAAGTCCGCCCATCCGGCGAGGTTCGTGGAAACGCTGAACTGCTGCGCCCCGGCCGTCATCGACAGGAGGAGGAAGGAGAGCAGCAGTATGGCTTTTGACCTTGACATAGGTATCTTGTTAGAAGTTGAATCGGATTCCGGCGGAAGCCCTCAGGGAGAGGGTCTCCTGCTTGGTGAGTAGGCGGACGGGAATTGATGCCCCTGCTACTAAGGCGATCTTGCGGGTGAGGAAGATCTCTAGCTCGGCTGTTGGCTCGAGTCCGTATGTGAACGCGGAATGACGCGCCGTCCCTTCTTCTCCCTGCGTCCAGGTCGCCGAGGAGTCCGTGCCTCCGTCGGAGAGAACCTCCTTCACGGCGCCGTTGACATCGTCGAAGTCGACCCCGAGGAAAGCCCCGCCTCCGCAGTAGAAGCTGAGTGCACGGTTCTGGGTGGCGGCGGCGCGGTACATCCAAACGCCCGAAGCCGTCAGGCTTCCGAAGTCGCCCCCGGCCGGGATGATGCCCCGGACGGATGCGGACCATCGGGCGGTCATCGTATACCGTCCCGCCTCGATCCCGAATCCGGGATGTCTTCCCGCCTTGGGAGATAGGGTGCAGGTGGCTACCGCGCCGCCGTACCATTGGCCCCGCATCGTCCTCTGCGCCCCGGCCTCAAGCTGGCACGCGACAACGACGAATACCGCTGCAAGGAGGCGGAAACCAAAGCTGGACTTCAACCTGTAATATCTAGTTGTTTTAGGTGTCATCCTTTGCTGATTATTGCTACTGCTTATATTTTTTAACACCGCAAAAGTACACAAGATTTTGTTATACTGCAAATGTTTTTATCGCTACGGCTTAAATTATTAAACATAATGTAATTTTGCGATGTGATGAAATTGCCTGAATAATGGGGAAGGTCACGATGGAAAATCGTGTTCGGAAGTCCGCGCTTCCATCCGTCCGTAGGGCGGAGCAGAAGCTTGTGCGCCAGAGCGTCGAGATGACCTTCGCCCGGTACGACTACACGGCCATCGAGAAGCGGATCCGCTACGTCATCACCTACCTGGCTTTTCAGGAATCGCAGGGAAAGACGGGGGAGGACACGGCCCTCGGCCGGGTGGAGATGGACGAGTACCACCAGCGATACGCAACCATTCCCATTCGGATCTTGATGGGCGCTTCCCGTTCGCACAACTACGACGACGTGCGAGCCGCTGTGGACAGTTTCAACTCGAAGACAGTCTGGCTCTCCGATGGGGAAGGAGGATGGTTCAAGGCTTACCCACTTGTTGCCGCTTATGTTCGAAAGATCCGCGGGAACGTAATCCTGAAGATTGACCGGGCAGTTTGGAAGACCTTCGCCCGGGAATCCCGCCGCTACACGGAGTACGACATCATGCAGGCGCTTCAGTTCCGCTCGCCGGTGGCGATGCGCCTCTACGAAATTGCCAATACCCTCACGGGACCAGGAGTGTTCTCCCTTTCCTACCTGAAGGACATCTTCTGCCACGGAGGGCCGGACTCGGACAATGGTCAGTTCCTCCGGACGCTACGGCGGGCAGTCTCCGAGCTGGAGAAATCGGACGTAGGAATGGATATGGAAACAATAAAAGAAAAGCCGTCATCCAAGCGGATAACGGCTCTGAGAATGACCCCGAGGCTGATATGTGAGGGAAGGATCCGGGGGGAGGCGATCCGGAAAACGCTCCGCAGTCACGGTGTCTCCTGGCTCCTCAATCCCGTCGACAGAAAGGCGCTCCAGGAGGCGGGCTTCTCCGAGGAGGATGTCTGCAAGAACATCGTTCTCCTCAAGGGCGCGCAGACCGTCTTGAACGGGCGCGGCTCTCAGCCGACCGTCTTTGCGGAGAAGGTGGCGGAGCTATATGGAAAAACACGCTCCAAGGAGAATCCCCAGGGATGGATCATCGCTGCGCTGAAGGAGATTATCGATGGCGCATAACCGTCGTCATTTCCCATTATTTGCAGAAATGTTTCCCATTTTCTGCAGAATCATTTCCCATTTCTTGCAGAATTGATTAGCGCAATTGACTGACAATCATTTTGTTAATCCTTCTGAGGGCGTCTCTATGTTAATAATATGTTATTCAGCGCACGCATATGCGCTATGTGCGCGTGGACGCGTTGTGTGCTGAAAGAGAAAAGGTTGCCCTCGCAAGGAAGCGGGGACAATCTCCACCGGCAGGCATGCCCCTACGGGCTGCGGACGGGCCGCAGCGGTTGTATTCTCCCCGGTCCTCCTTGCCTTTCCCCGCCGTTTGGGCTTGCAACGAAATTCCCGGGAATCCGGGAGATGCGTCTCCCTTCTCCCTGGAATTCAGTTGCAAAGTTAAACGGCTCCGCGCAAGCGAAGCTGACAGATTCCAAAACTAATAATCAGTTCTACAATGGCAAAAGAGAACATCTATCATCTCGGCGGAAAGGCCTACAGGGTGTATCCGCTGAAAGCACCCTGGGGACAGGTCCGCCTGGTTCTTAAAGAGGAAAACTACATGGACGGCTCGCTCGCTGTCATGGCGTTCGACGTCGCTGGTAAGATTCCCGAGGAATTCGCGGTCCTGACTGTCAATCTGTGCAATCCACTCCAGGATGAGACAAAGGCCTTCTTCGACTTCAATAACTGCGGTTACCTGTTCAGCCAGCTTTGCAAGGCAGAGGTAATCAAGCCCCTTCCGGTATCCGCCTGCAGCGGATTCTGCACCTATCAGCTCTGTGAATGGGACAAGACGAAATTCGTTTCCGACGGGATTTGATAACGCTCAGCAATCATGGCGACTTACGAAATCACCTATGTGCGGAGGCTCGTCAAGGACGGGCCGGCCGCCGAGAAAATCGATCAGCCCGAGAAGGCCGTCGACTATTTCCGGACCAACTGCTTTGACCCTGGCGAGATGTGGCGCGAGAAGGTGTTCGCGCTGTTCGTGGACAGAATGAAGATGCCCCTGGGGCACATCTTGGTCGGGGTGGGGGATGACACGACCGTCTCAATTAGCAATAAGCTAATCGCTAAGGCAGCGTTGGATTCCATCGCGGACGGAGTCATCATTTGTCACAATCACCCTTCCGGAGAGTCCAAACCTGGGGCAGATGATATCCGGGCGACGGACGCCCTCCGCCGGGGACTGAAATGCCTGGACATTTCCCTTCTGGACCATGTTATTCTTGGAGAGAAGACATACTTCTCTTTCCAGGCCGAAGTTGAATGCAAATACCCTCGGAAAAATGGCAAGGCACATCATTCTTGAGAACGGTAATCCCGTCAACATTGACAGTCTCCAAATTGCCTATCTGGAAAACGGCCAATACTACATAATGATTTCCGGGGTCGACCGACCGTTGACCATCACGGAAAGAGATTTCCAGGCCATCTGCGATGCCGTCAAGAAGCAGGATCGACCTGGAAAAGATGTCGCGGCCGAGATCTCTCATCTCACGCTGGCAATCCGCAATCTGTACGAGCTCTTGAGGGCTCGCATGAGGTAACCTTTAGCCTTCACCAGAACTAATCCATCTAGCATATGAAATTCTCAATTGACACGGAGGCCATGACTAGGGGTCTCGCTTATCTTGCGAAGGTGATCCCGGCGCGGCCGGTCCTTCCGATTCTGTCCAACTTCCTCTTCCATCTCAAGGGTGAGCGGCTGCATGTCGCCGCCATGGACGGCGAGATGGTGCTGAAGACCGTCATCATGGCAGACGGGGCCCAGGGAGAGGGGAGCGCCGCCGTCCCGGCGAAACTGTTCATGGACCTTCTGAAGACCCTTCCGGCCAAGGGGTTCACGATCGAGATTGACGACAACGAACTGGCCTGCACCTGGGAGACGGGAAAATCGACGATGCCCGTTTTCCAGGCCGATGACTTCCCGGAATTCCGGGGCCCGGATCCGGAGGGTGTGAAGAAGTTCACGATGCACGGCGAGGACCTAGCGGCCGCCATCGGCAAGACGGCGTTCGCGGTGGCCAGGAACGAGGTCCAGCCCGTGATGTGCGGCGTGTTCTTCGACATCCGCCCGGAGGGCTCCGCCATCGTCGCGAGCGACACGCACAAACTCGTGGTCCAGAGCGTGAACACTCCGTACGCCGAGGAAGGGGAGTTCGTCCTTTCCTCCCGGGCGGTGAAAAACCTGAAGGACATCGTCACGAAGGAGGATTCGGTTGTCGCCGAGTACGACGGCCGGAGCGCCGTTTTCCGGACCCGGGAGTACGAGCTCTCCTGCGTGACCGTGGCCGGAAAATATCCCCGGTACCGGACGGTCATTCCGGAGGGAAACGAAAACGTCCTCTCGGTGGAGAGGACGAAGTTGCTCGACGTTCTGAAGCGGATGAGCGTCTGTGCCGACCAGCGGTCTTCGGTCATCAAGGTCGGTCTCACTTTTAACGAGATGAACCTGACGGCCCAGGACCTGGAGATGCAGACCTTCGCCACCGAGAAGATCGAATGCGACTATGACGGGGACGATATGGAGATCGGGTTCAAGGCTCCCTTCTTCATCGAAACCGTCTCGTGCATGGATGCCGACAGCATCGAAATCCGCTTCAAGGAGCCCAGCAAGGCCATCCTGCTCCAGCCGTCGGCGGAGGAGCGCAAGGACGAGCCGTTCGAGGCCGTGCTGATGCCGGTCGTCGTCGGATGATACAACCATTAACCCTTTAATACAGTTACACTTATGGAAATGCTTAATCAGATTCACCTGCGCGGCATCGTCGGAAATGCCTGCGCCCAGAAGGTCGGCGACACCGAAGTGTGCCGCTTCTCCGTCATGACCGAATACGCCTACACGGGCCGGGATGGCTGCAAGGTCGTAGATGTCACGTGGCACAATGTCACGGCCTTCAGGAGCCCTAAGATGGCGGACTTCTCGACCATCGTCAAGGGCGCCGGCGTCGATGTCAAGGGCCGCCTGCGGAACTACCGCTTCACCGACTCCAACGGCGCGGAACGGACGATGACCGAGGTTGTCGCGTCCGAGGTCAAAGTCCTCGGCGAGAACCCGTCAACCCTTTAATCCAGAAGGAGATGTCCAATCAAGTTCATCTGCGCGGCTTCATCGGGGAAGCCAGCCTCCAAAAGGTTGGCAACCTCGATGTTGCCCGATTCACCGTCGCTACCGAGTTCGCTTACACTCTATCTGGGGAGGGCTCGTTCAACGTGACGGAATGGGATCCCTGTCTGGCCCTGGTGAGCGAGAAGATTCCGGACCTCTCCATCTTCGTCCCGCACGCTGAAGTCGAAATCAAGGGGCGGCTGATAATGTGCCGTTTCACGGATGGCAGCGGGGTGGAAAGGAGGAAGATGAAGGTCCTGGCGAAGGAGGTCAGCGTGGTCGGCCCGCCGATTAGTTGGCAGGAATAAGTATTTCAGCACTAATACACTCATACACGACCTTCAAACACCTCCGCATCGTGAAAGACGAAGTCCCTGCCGATGAGGCGCTCGACGGTGTCGATGCCGGTGATGAAGGGGGCAAGGTCGCGAGTGAGGCCGATGATAGTAGAAGGTTTCGGTTCCATAACACCCCATTCCCTTAATAGTCACATACTGCGCGGATTGTTCGTCCTGCTGCACGGCTGTTGGCAAGTACCGAGCCTCCGGATGAACCAAAAGACAGATAATTGGAATTGATATTACCTCCGCTGATACCAATCATTCCAGGCGGAAGAGACGAACTCCAGATTGATCCGGAAACGTTATTGCCACTATATCCCATGTCGGTACTGTAGTAACCACCTGCTGGCAGGAAGATACTCATACCGGTCTCTTTGTTTGTAACGTAGCATCCTTTCCTCCCATTCAATGTGGAATAGGACCATGTACAGTTAGAAACAAGTTCTCTACACTCTTGGGCAGTTGGCATTCTCCATTTACCACCCCATTTTATATGTGCTGCGTCATCATCAGGCTCCAAAGTGATGAGATTATCCACGAAGCCATTATTGGGGTCTATACTATACTTGGTGAAATAGGTGCCAGTATACCATTTATAGTTCGACCAATTGAAAGATGACTTAGGCTCAGTCTCTCCCCAAGCGAAATAGTCGCCAGGATCTTCCGGCCTGCCTGCCCCGAGATTTATGGTAGCCCATTTAACAGAAAGCCCCAGATCTACCGCCTCATGCTCTACCTCAAAACCCATTTCTTCACTCTTGAACGACTCCAGCACCTGATCCCCCTCCATGATCTTTGCGACTACGTACCAGGAATCGGAAACAATTGATGGATCCGGGGGCCAGGTGGCTTGCTTGTCAACCAGGTCAGAGAGGACACGGGTATCGTGGACATAGAGGTCGTACCGGACATCATATGAATAGTCTACGAACTTCCAATCATTCCCATCCAAATGATCTTTCCATGAAACAGAGAAAGAATCCAAATTACTGTCCCACGAAAAACCAATCACATTGTTGGCGGTGGTATGGCTAAGATTGTACGGGAAAGGATCCTTGATGAAGAAAGGGACAGTATTGTTAATCCAATAGTTGTCAGAAATCTCCAAAGATTTCCATGTATCCAGTAATGATTCCCAGAAACCTCGTTCTGTTATGCTTTTCAATGCTTCTATCGCTGTCCTAGTTTTACTCGAAGATAAAATATACCTGTAGGCGGTTTGGAAAGACATCCCTCGACTCAAATAAGTCAGCAACATATCGTCATAGATGTTATTCGCATTGACATTCACTTCCGTCAAGGTGCAAGACATGATTCTCGCACCGTTGGAGAGAAACGCATCAACCATCTTCTCATTACCTGAATTACAGGCTGAAAGCACTACGGCGCAATTATTCAGTTGTTTATTCTTCAAGAACTTAGGAGTCATGCAAAGGAATCGTCCTTGCTCAGTTTTATACGTGATACAGTCTCTAGGATCAATCCCCAATTCCTTAAGAAGCATCATTGTATACGCTGTTTGGGGTGTTGCGGATAAAAGTCCATAACTACCCGGTGCGTGGCCGTTACCAAGTTCTTTTTTGATACACCACCCTTTGACCCCGTGCGTCGAAATGAGAATGAAGTCATATTGCTTAAGGTTGTCCTCCATAAAATAGGAAAGTTGGGCCTCGTTATCTGATAATACATCGACGTTATTGCTTCCAAATTGCCCATTCAAGATTTCTTCCCAATAATCCAGGGACTCACAAAACACACGACGGAAGGGAGCTAGAACCAAAGCTTTCTTAGCTGGAGACACATAACTCTCATCACGAGAAATAGGAGTCGAAAAACCTGATGACTTTCGGAGATAGTTATTGCTAACTGAAGCACGAGGATAAGATGATTGGGCAAGCACTTCAGATTCGTCTCGTATCAAATAATTGATACACACGCTATCCATCTGCATCACCATGAGTCCTGAATTGTCATCGTTGATGACGGCTTCGAGGACGCCGAAGGTGTTCCGGACTTCCTTCAGGAGATTATCCAGGTCGATGAGCTCCTCCTTGTATCCCTGAATCAATGGCTGGATTTCATCAGACAGGCTCTCGGTCAATGCTATTGATTCCGCCCACTCGGATTCCGTTTCCGGGAAATGCATGACGGGATTGTCGAACTCCACCCCGCCATCGGCATACATAATGCTCCCGTAGATGCTCCGTTTGATGGACAACGTCTGGAAATTGAACCGCTCTCCGTATTCGTCGTCCTTGACGAGCGTCATCTTGTATCCCTTCTCCAGCGCACCCGGGATGGCGACCATATAGTACCAGACGTCGGTGTCGAAATAGTCCTGCCCTTCCGGCGGAAGCAACGTGACGGAGGTAAATCCAGAGACGATCTCCTGCACTTTCGGAAAATCATTCGCGTCAAAGCCAATCTTGATGGTCCCAGACAATTCCTCCCCATCGCGCCCCTCGAACACGACTCTCTTGATTCCCTCCTCCAACACCGAGAACCTCACGCCGCCTCCGACATTATAGAAAAATAGCGTGTTCTCGACCGCCTTCGCTACCGCCAGATTAATTCCCTGTCCGAACGACTCGGCCCGTGCGACCTGAACAGGCGGCAGCACCGTCGTGATGGTCTGGCCATCAAAAGTTGCTTCTTCGGAATAGGGATATGCTGCCCATAATTCCTGCCCCTCTACCCAGCCGGGGAGGTCACCGGTGAATGAGGCCGTGGGGAATTCGATATCAAGGTCGGTCACGAATCGAGCGCAGCGATTACCGGAGAATACGGAAATCTCGTCTCCGGGCTCCCAGAAAACAAACGTTTCTGAGTCAACGATGGTTCGGGTATCTTTTGATGTCTCCGTGCGGGCGATCAACGTCAAGGTGCCGGAAGGACTGACGATATCAACCTCCTCCGTCCGGGTGCAGGACACCAGGGAGAGAATCGCCGCTGCAAGGAATAAACTCTTCTTCATAGTTTAGTCCGATTAATCCCAGTCCTCGTAGCCGATGTCCTCGTTACCGCCGGGCAGGGGACTGCCGCAGATGGCATGTCCAGGGATAACGGGAATGATACGTGACATCGGAGCTGCATACACCCCGCTAAGTGTGGAAATCGTTTCCTCCATTTTTATTCAACAATCTCGTCTTTGTTCACTTCCTGCCACCCCGACCAGGACCGCTTATAGTATGTATCATCAAGACTGCTCTGGTAAACCTCGTCACCGTCCAGATCCTTTTTGCACGTATCCCGAAGGTTGTCCATACTAAAGTAGTAGTTTGGATCGTGCTTGTCAACCACTTCTGGTTCGGGTTCTTCAGAACGGCTTCTTGGACTTACTGCCATTCCCGTTATGGAAAGGTAAGCGATGACAAGTATTAGCAGGTCACTGATGATGGACGTGGCTGCAGGAATCGAGGCATACATTGCGATGATTGAGCCGCATGTAATCAACGCCACGTAAATGACCGATGCCAGCATCCCTAAAATACTGGTTCTATGCATCACTGCATGAATGATTACATATACAATGTAAATGAGGGATAGCAGAAGCATAAAGTACGAGAAATAGGTCGTGATCACTCGGAAGACAGCCCCACCTATCAAGCCGATCGCAATCAACAAAGTATAAATACTCTTGATATAATCCGGGTCCAGGTCTCTGTCTGCGACTAAAGAGTCATACTCCAGCACATAGGGAACGGACAACATGTATCCCAGAATCATGACAAAGGGACCGACTTCCGTTGAGTGTTTGCCGAAATACTTGATCAGGAGGAAACAAGCAATGGATACGATGGCCGCCAGACTGGTAAGGATTCCTGAAATCACGTATGGCCATCTGGACATAGGTTCAGTAAAACGGAACACCAGGCCGAATATCAACACGGCCATCATCAGAAAGAAGTAGACCGCGTTCAGAATGAACAGCGGATCTTCAGGCCCCCATTTCTTGGGATTGGCCCTGATTGGGGAGAGCTTTGCTTCCAACTGGTCCGCCTTCTTGAACAGGTAACGTTCCAACTTGGAATCATCGTTCCTGCCGGAGGCTTTCTCGATCCTTCTTTCAGCGGGGTTAATAACCTCCCACCATTCCAGTTTCCCGCTGTTGCATGAACAAAGTAATGGCGAAATGCATAGCAGTAGAAATAACAGTTTTTTCATAGAAACTCTAATGATTGAGCGCAAGGTCTATAATTCAGAACTTCCTCCAAACCATCTTATTCACCACCCCCGTGTCCGACTGGATGATCTTCACAACCTTCGTCGAGACACTCTCGTCCACGTAGTTTGGCACCGGGATGCCGTGGTCGCCGGCAGCGTTCATAGAGACGGAGGCATCAAACCCCAACTTCCTATACATCTCATTCGCCGCCAGCCGTTCCGGCCGAGAGGTCAGGTGCAGGTCCAGGGGGCCAGGTCCCGCCGGGCGAAGCCGATAATCTCCTCCATCAGCGCCCTTCCGATTCCCTGCCCACGGAATCCGGAGCCCACCACGACATCTTCCACGCTGGCTTTCCGGCCCGTCGGGGAGTCGTAAACGCAGAGGGACGCGCAGCCGAGAATGTGTCCATCAGCACCCACCGCTGCAAAAAGGTGCGTTTCCGGGGCATTCGCCGCCCGCTGCAGCATCTCCGCCGTCACGGGAATCGCCGGATCCAATTCGAGCATCAACGCCAGCAAATCATCGATCTGTGCCGATGTCAAGGTATGCAGCTCAAGGATTTGCATGATTATTCAATGTCTTAGTCTACTTGGTCATTTCTATTGAGAACGACCGTATTCTTAGCGCGAGAGCCATACCGAGTCCTGCGGATATACCGAGCATCGCCTTTCCAGTCAAAGCGGTAGCGATTATACTTGGGAGAGAAGAAGTTATGATTATGGAAAACGATACTGTCTGTCGATACAACGGATACTAAAACCCCAGCAGCACGGAAGAAAAAGTCGTGATGGTCAATCATCCGAATATTGTCATCCCAGCCAACCTTGCGGATGGATTCCGTCCGAGCTAGAAATCTGTTCGGTAACTTCCCCAGAACTATATGATCGTCATCAATTCGTGTTCCGTGTGGGACCTTCAGCGGCAGTGGAACTTCTTTCATCGGGGTCCTGAAATACTCCTGCAAGTATTTCCTCAAAGACTGGAATCTCAACGCTTCAATGCACGGAATCCCGACAATGTCCACCTCCGGATGTGCAAGAAGAAACCGAAGTTCCCCAGCAAGATCAGTTCGCCTCGTCAATAACTCATCATCATCCAACCGCATTAAATAGGGAGTCTTAACCTCAGCTAACGCTAGGTTCAGCCCCTTACTCAAACCAGAGTTGAAAGGCATCTGAATGACACAAATGTTTTCCCCGTACAATTCAAGAGGTTTTGAACTGTCATCCGCCACTACTACTCTAACTTCAGGATAATAACGTCTAATGCACTTATAAAGAGCCCTTGCCTGCGTTTGACGCTCAAATGATTTGAACATGAATGTCACATTCGAAGCAACCAATGCGGCATCCTCAGCGGAAGGCTTCTTATATCCTTTCAATGCCCAATAGAAATCAAGCAGCCAATACTCCACCGCTGCAATGAGCATCTGCAGAGGATAGCAGATACCCGAGAAATGCTTCTGAAGAAAGGAAAGAAAACCTCTCATTATTAACTCTAATCTCAAGCCCAGGAACGTCGCAAGAGATGATTACATCTCACCGCTTTGATTCCCTACAGAATATGCTCGCAATTCCCACATACACCCCATACCCGATCAAACACCCGAACACATTGTGGAAAACATCATCAAACTCGGTGAACCCGCACCACAGGAAGAATTGCAATGCTTCGATCATAACTGAAAAAGCACCGCCAATCAATATCACTTTCCACCATTTCATCTTGGAAAAGGAAAGGCCCAGCAGTACTCCGATGGGAATAAAAGCGACCACATTCATAATGGCCTGGGTCAATAAGAGTTCATTTCCGTTTCGAATAACCCGGTAACTCCAAAATGGCATGAGGTTATATGATTGAACAGTTCTGGATTCCCGAAACACAACTGTCAGCAAGAGAATCAAAATGATATATTCCGACAGCAGAAGGCGTGACGTCCATTTGAGTCCCTTCTTCCAACCAAGGAACACCACCAGCAAAACAATCCCCAAGCAGGAAAAAAACAAAAGCCCGACATTGACACTTGTCGGGAAATTGCTGAAGCAAAGGTGAAAGTATTGGGCCCACTTGTCAATCATTTCATCACGAATGATTCAGGGAACAGATACCCCAACATAAGTCTATTCTCCCCTCATTGCGTCCCTTACCCCATTGAAAACGATACACGGGAAGAATCGAAGCGAGTCCTGAGGAAAGATTGAAACGTGCCTGATGATATCCCCGCACCTTCGGCCAAAGGATATGCATTTCCGAATGACGTATGGATACTTAGCAAAATAAGAGTGGTCACGTTTGACGCCGAGATTACCTACTTCCAGGATAAAAGAACAAATTCGGCGGGCTTTGCAACTCCATTTCGCCGAAGCATCATACAAGGGCATCGCATCAACCGGCATTCCCAGGAAATCAACGGCGAAAGCGGCAAAAGCACGCCATTCGGACATTATTCCCATAGATTGGATCCGGTATTTCAACAGATTTGTGTCAATACGATCACGATAGGTCCACAGCAGCCGGCACCAGTCGCAAATCTGCCGGAGGCCGATGCCCCCTTTGTAGAAATGCTGCAGAAAATGGGTAAAGATAAAAATGGCGTCGTTGTTTGAGTCGGGAAGAAAGATATCTGAATTCCCGTTGTGCCAAGTTCGAACATTTCCCTTTTTTAAAGAGTCTTCCTGGATACGGTCTATTCCCCTATCGACCCGGAAAGAAATTTCACTCCGAAACGTCCCGTGGAGTTCGACCGTCCAGGAATCAATCGTCATTCCCAAGTGCTTTGTATATGCACCCTCCTGCCCGTCAAATTCGGTCACCTCGGAGAAGAACGCTTTTGCCCTCTCATAGTTCTCCGTATCTAAAAGGAAATCGATGTCCCCTGATGTTCGCCATAACGGCCGCTCGTAACACTGCGCAATGCCTTGCCCCTTTACCAGCAGAGCATAGATTCTACTCCGCCTCATCGTCAGCACCAATTCCTCAATGAAAGAGTTCATTGAGATGTTTCTATTCTCAATGGAGAAAACTCTTTTCAGGAACCGAATCGCTTCAGGCTTCGTTACCTTTCTGTCCTCGACATGCTCAATCCCCGCGGCAAGGAGTCCTACAACGGATTGATCATCCGCCATCTGATAGAGAACGTCAAAGTCCAGCGGCTCATAAGGCGAAAGCTGGACAGACTGCTCCCAGAGGCCAGCCTTGAGTAAAACGAAGAAAGAATCAATGGTTTTATTTGACGATCGCACTCTTAATGGTATTTGCAATGAATCTCACATCATCATCAGTCACATACGGCCCGGCAGGAAGACACATCCCCACTTTGAAGATTGCTTCAGAAACCCCGTTCAAATATGCAGGTGCATCTTTATACACCGGTTGTTTATGCATAGGCTTCCAAACCGGACGAGCCTCTATCCCCGCCGCATCCAAGAAGACACGGAGAGCCTCCACATTATCATTGGGTTGGCAATCCGTAACCGCACTGGAGGCGACGTGGATTACGCCGGCCGCCCCGCCAACGGCTCCTTTCACAATGGTCTTATACGCGTTCTCTTGTCCCTCTATCTTCAATTCAGGGTCAAGCGTGATGGTACAAAGCCAATAGTTCGATTCGTACTCCCCAGTCGTCGGTTGTGCGTGAACGGTGATTCCCGGCACATCGGCCAGCAATTCTTCATACATCCTCTGGACGTGTTTGTGGTGCGCAATGTGCTCATCGACCACTGTCATCTGACCGCGACCAATACCGGCACAGATGTTACTCAACCGGTAGTTGTATCCAATCTTTTCGTGTTGGTAATAAGGATAGCTTTCGCGGTATTGGGTAGCGTACATCATGATCTCCCGCCACTCATCTTCATTCGCGGTAATCAGGGCGCCTCCTCCCGACGTGGTTATCATCTTATTGCCATTAAACGAAAGCACGCCATACTTGCCGAAGGTTCCCAGTACCTGCCCATTGAATCGTGAGCCGAATCCCTCGGCCGCATCCTCGATCACGGGAATGCCATATTTGTCCGCAATGGCCATAATCCTGTCAATTTTGTAGGGCATTCCATATAACGCTACCGGGACAATAGCTTTGGGCTTCTTTCCAGTCTTGGCGATACGATCCTTGATCGCTTCTTCAAGAAGATCAGGATCCATGTTCCAGGTAGCCATCTCAGAATCAATAAAAACAGGTGTGGCCCCCAAATAAGTAATCGGATGACTAGAGGCACAGAAGGTGAAACTCTGTACCAAAACTTCATCACCTGGTTTAACGTCACAGGCGATCAAAGCTAAATGAACGGCAGCAGTTCCTGCCGACAATGCAACGACGCGCTTATTCTGTCCGCAAAATGCTTCAAGATCTTTTTCAAACCCATTCACATTGGGTCCGAGGGGGACAACCCAGTTCGTGTCAAAAGCCTCTTTGATGTATTTCTGTTCAAGTCCCGCATCACTCATATGAGCAAGGCACAAATAGATTCTTTTACTTGACATATGTTAAAGCTTTTTACTTCAGTTTAAATTATTTCACCAGCATATCTCATTTTTTTACCAAGCACAGTACAGAATATCATCTGAATATCCTTGATAAAAGAGTAATGCCTAAAATAGTGGCAATTCAATCGGACTTTGTCTGGATAAATAACCTTGTCATTATACTCCTCTGCAATCACTTGCATAGGACGCGTATCGCCTTCTTTCTGTTTCTCTCTCACATACTCGGAAATCATTTCGTCTTCCAAACGATACTTCAACGTAGCGGGTCCGGTGATGCCCGGGCGAAGCTTCAATACATCTCGATCATCACCCACAAGCTTATCCGCATAACCAGGAACATCAGGTCTAGGCCCGACAAAACTCATATTGCCAATCAAAACATCCCATAAACCGGGCAATTCATCCAGCTTATAGTGCCTAAGTTTTGCGCCAAGCGGAGTTATACGACTATCCCCAGCGACAGAGACAGTTGACCATCCCTGATCTCCTTTATTTGCCTCGTTACCTTCGTTATTAATGACAGGAATCATCGTCCGGAACTTATGACAAGGGAACAATCGCCCATCTTTTCCAACTCGTTTTTGTGTAAAGAATACCGGACCGCCGGGCATCTTTACTTTGATCAAGATAGACACAACAATCAACACCGGCCACAAGAACAATAGTCCGACAAACGAGACAACTCGATCAAAACAAAATTTCAATATCATATAGAAGTTGGGGAGATTTATTTCTTCTTCCTTGCAAACTTTCGAAATACCCAACCCCGTAGGCTATTTGGCAACATCAGCTGAACGATGAATCGTTCAACATAATTCACTGCGAACTGCGCCTTTGTTATCATTCCCTCTTTAAGCATTAATTGCTTGATACCGATCTCGCTATCAAAGTATTTCCTACCTCCTCGTCTGGCATATTGATCGCCTCCACTACGTACATTCACAACCACATCAGGGATGTTAGCAAACTTACACCCAGCCTTCATCATTCGTACCCAGAGGTAATAATCCTCATTCCAGAACCAATCCTGGTAATTTCCCACCTTTATAACCGCTTCTTTGCGAAACATGACCGTGACATGATTCAATGCGCAGCGGCTTTTCATGAAAGAATAAATCTCTTCATTTGAAAGAGGGACTTCTCTTTTACCAACAATATTATCTGGGTTGGCTATAAACTCTGTCATTTGGCCACCGACAATATCTATATCTGGGTTCTCCTCCAAAAATCTTATCTGCTTCTCAAATCGATCTGGTAATGAGATATCGTCACTATCCATTCTTGCCACGATACTATAGGTGGCATTATCAACCCCCACCTTTAATGCGTTACCCAGGCCTTTATTCTCCGGGAGCCAAATCACTTTATAGATGCTGTCGAGCCTTTCATATTCTTTTATCAGAGAAGTTAAAATATCCGGAATTGGTCCATCTACTACTAATACAACCTCAGAGGGTTTCTGTGTTTGTTTCTTGGTGATACTATCCAAAGAAACTCGCACATAATCAGGATTATCATTACGATAAATGGAAGTGCAAACACTAAACTTTTCCATATTCATTTGTCAGCCTTCTTCCGGCAAAGCAAACTCGCAAATAAAATGACGTTCTCGTTTCTCAACTGGAGGTAACTCCATATAATTACTATAGAGATTAGTTAAATACTGATGCGTATCATTAGGCAAGTTTACGTCAATTCCCTCGAACTTGGCCTTTTTTACGGGGACAAAAACACTTTTATCAAATATCTCACCATTATAATACTTTCTTCCTGTTGGTATCCCCCATGGCCTATCGTCTTTCGAGCAAGCAACGAATCTATCAAACCAATATATCCATTTGGCATGAGAAGCAAAAGATGTTATATGCCCTATGAATTGCTTAATCTGGTATCGTTTCTTCAAACCACGATCCAAATAAATATACTCTTTGAGTTCTTTACTCGGATACTGAACCTGCAAACTTGCAATTGAGATATACTGCAACGCATTTGCGATAAGACCTTTTATCTTTTGGGATAATCTATGATTAGGGACAGAATCAAGAGGGAAAACATCAAGAAAAATACCCTTCGGGAAAGGAGTATATTTATTAGCTAATTCAACATCCAAAGATCCTTTAAGGAATATTTTAAGAAAAACCGTGTTTGCATCTTTATCTTTCTGTGGATAAGTATACTCGTATTTTTCCCCCAACTCACCTTTTTCTAAGAGCTGAATCAGACAATCATAATCTTCACGTGGCATCATCATATCGAGATCATCATCCCATGGGATAAAGCCTTGATGTCTAATGGCACCAAGACAAGTGCCACCACTCATCATATAAACCAAGCTATACTTTTCACACAATGCCGCCACATCTTTATAGATACTGAAGATTGCATCTTTTAATAAACGAGACTCTTCTGGATTCAGCTCGCGCAAATAATGAGACTTGTGAGACAACTCACTCATCAGTTGACTTTCCGATTTCATAATCACAATGCTATTCTTGTTTCAGAATATGTAAGGTTCTCCTGATGGCATCTTGCATCACAAAATGTGGAACCCACCCTGTTGATTTTAGTCTTGTATTATCCAAGATGGCTTGTGATGCAATAGAATAACCTTTTTTTTCTTCTTCTGAAGGAAGATCAAACACAATGTCTACTCCTCCATAAGATGCACAAGATTCAGCAAACTCTCGCAAATGAACATTGCACTTTTCATTTGAAACATTATAAGCGATACCATTCCTGCCATGTATCAGCACATATAACATCGCAGATACGGCATCCGCCACATAAATATAAGAAAAGAACTGATCTCCTTTACTTTTTAAGACTATGTCCTCACCTGTCAATGCTTTCTTAATAAACTGAGAAGAAGCCTTACTATCACTCATCTGCATTGTCGGACCAAACACTCTGCACAATCGGACTATCTTGACATTAACCCCTTTTTCGGCAATATATGACTGACAAAGGGCTTCACTAACTCTCTTTGATTCCGTGTAACAAGAACGAGCATTAGAAAGAGACAAAATGCCAGTATACTCTTCATCAAAACAATCATCCCCCTTGGCATTTCCATATACCTCAACGGTAGAAGGGTACAGAACCATAGCGCTGCATTGTAGGGCTTTCTTTAAAGCATATTCCGCTCCTTTCACATTAATCTCAATGGTTTCTATCGGATAATGAGAATATGCTAATGGATGGGTGTTACTTGCAAGAGGAACAATATAATCTACGACAAGATCATTAGGAAACGGCTCTCGAACATCCTGTTCAATAAAACGGAAATGACTATTTTCAAAGTACTCTCCCAAACAGATCTTGGCTTTTTCTTTGCTCCTTCCGACTGCATAAATGATGATGTCTAAACCTTGTTCATCACACGCCATTAAAGCATCGATCAAACAAACTCCAATGAGTCCTGTCGCTCCAGTAATCAAAAACCTTTTCCCCTTCAATGTCTCAATTCCTGGAATATCAACGACTATTTTTAGATCTTCTTTGTATAACGGATCCTGTTTATTCATAATTACACGTCACTTTAACCATGTGTCTTTATCCATCTGGAGATAGCCTTTGAACATCTCTAGGTCATCCTTGGTTGTCAATTTAATATTCTTATCCGAGCCGGCAGCGAAATGAAGAGTTTCGCCCAGTTCCACCATCATTGTGTTGGTATAAGCAGAACCAAATATTCCTATACCTTTCTCAAACGCCTTATGATAAGCATCATCCAAACACTTAAACTGATAGGCTTGCGGAGTAGAAACACGCCGCAATGTTTCACGGGGTATATACTGCTTTGTGGTAGTTTCATCTTCTGGATTCACAATGAAAATCTGCTCATTATAAGGTAATGATGTTACGGCGTTACCATATTGAATTGCCTTCTGAATAACATCCGTAAGCACTGCGGCATCGACAAGCGGTCGTATACCATCATGGATGATTACGATGTCATCATTAGAGACTCTTCCCTCCAAATTAAAAACTCCATTACGAATACTCTCTTGCCCCGTACTGCCTCCGCTAACTACCCACTTCAATTTCTCAATATTGAACTGATGTGCATAAGCCCACAATACATCGTGCCAACCGTCTAGACAAACAACTTCAATAGCATCTACCATTGGATGACGCTGAAAGCTCTCCAAGGTGTAGATAATAATCGGTTTATCGTATACATTAATAAACTGTTTGGGGATATCTTGGCCCATTCTGCTGCCAGAGCCACCGGCAATAATCAATGCAATATTCATAATCTATGGCATCCGAAAAAAACTGAAATGTCAGAGTATTTGTGACGTGAGACAGATACTATTCTTCTTTCAAAAGACCGTTATAGACTTTTTCATAATCATTAGCTAACCTTTCTAGTCCAAATTCCTTCTCTGCCAATTGTCTAGCTAAATGGGCTTTCTCTTTCAGGTCCCATTTAATTGACGATAATACAGAGCCTATCAGATCTTCCACTAACTGAGGATTAAAAACGCATTCAAGCCCAGTCCCTTGAACAATTTCCAAATGAGGTGAGATATCCGATAAGATACAAGGAAGGCCACAAGATAATGCTTCTAGTACTGTATTTGGAAGGCCTTCGGCTAAAGCGCTTGAGATCAAAACATCAGATGCCTGTATAAAAGCTAATGGCGTTTTAGTACTACCGGTGAAGAAAATGCGTTTATCCTTCCCAGCTTTTAATTCCAAATCCTGTCTTAACGGTCCGTCACCTACGATAAGCAACTGAATATCTCTTCGATTAACTCTTCTAAAAGCATCTATGATGATACCAATATTCTTTCTTTCACTTAATCGTCCTAAAACAAGGTATGTAATGATGGAACCAGGAATGCCCAATTTGATACGAAGGTCATTTTTCTGTAACGGATCAACTGGCGTGAAAAAAGATGTATTCACTCCATTCTGCACCGCAAATGCATTAATACCATATTGTTCAAAGAACACCCTTTGCAAGGAACGCGAACAAGCGACAACCCCATCCATTCTCTTGATAATAGAAAGATGAATGCTCTCAAGAATGGGACGAACAGGACGAGGTAGTTTTTCTGCCACTTCATTTGGCATGCAACGTTGTGTGGATACTTTCTTTGCACTGCATTTGGCCATAAGGCTAACAAAGTCAGCTCGATACCCGGCGGAATGAATAACCTGAATATTGTGCTCATGAACATATTTTTCAAGCATAGAAATACACTTCCAGGTATTCATTAAAGATTTGTTAAACTGTACAACCTCGATTCCATTCTCATGAAATCTTTCCATCCACGAATTATTATTTTCCTCAGGGGCTAATGATACTAATCGAGCATGAACACGATTATTCATTTTCATTCCCAAAAGGATATTCAGCGCTTGATTAACAGGGCCAGAGGGACGAGCACGACTAATGAGATAAATAACTTCAATCATTATGGTATTTAGATTATAAACAGAAACCTAAAGCATAACAACAATGCATAGCTTTCCACGAAATCAAAAAGGCATCAAAACCACGAATAAACTGAGAGTGTAGGATCCATTACCAACCAACACATACCAAAAATGGAATCCAAACTTCACATCTAATCACTCAAAGTGAATAATAATCGTTCCCATTCAGAATAGATTCTTCCAGGATCCAGTCGATCAACAATACGACTTGCATTTCTACCACACTGTTCTGCAAACTCTTCATTAGAAAGCATCTGAATCATCGCTCCAGCAAGAGCATCAGCATCACCTACTGGAACAAGCAATCCATTGATACCATTCTGAATCAAAAATCTCGCTCCCCCCCCTTTACAATCAGTAGAAATACAAGGGATTCCCATTGCCATAGCTTCCATGAGCGCATTGGGCATACCTTCAAGATCGGACGAAAGAACAAACATTGCGGCATCCCTTGCTTCCTGCCCCCAAGGAAGAAATCCCGGGAAAAAGACTCTATCTACTATTCCAAGAGACTTTGAATACTCTTGAAGTTCATTTAGTAAAGCCCCTTTCCCATAAATGACAAGACTTAAGTCAGGATAAAAGTGGGCGACCTTTGAGAAGGCATTGATAAGTAACGCTTGATTCTTGACCCGATTAAGTCTACCAGCAGATACTATTACTTTTCGTCTTTTACCAGAATAAACCGAGTACTGGTTTGAAACAGTAATCGGATTAGGGATTATCACAGATAATGCATTACCAAGATAGGGCAAATACCAATTCCGGCTTTCTTCTGTCTGAAATACCCAAGCATCTGCGCGAGGAGCGAGTTTTCTTAATGCCTTTTGATAACCAAATGAGTAATTGGTTGGAAAAGAACGCTCAGAAGCTATTATTTTGCCCTTGACAAATCTTCGAAGGCGCAAAAGAAGAATTGTAGTAAAAGGCAACATCACAATAAAAGCATCACGTTTTATCCGAAGATATCGAAGAAGCCGAAAAAACCTCCTCCCGTCATCAAAGAAGAGAATCCTTTTCTCTTCTTGATGATGTAATGAAATCCGGCGAACCCTCTCATCTATACCAAAGGTATCGTCGTCACCAACAGTTAAAATATCTACACAGTGCCCTTGTGAAACCAAGTAATTAGCTAAAGAACAGACGACACGCTCAGCCCCTCCTCCAGATAGCCCACCAAGAAAAAAAGTAATATCCACGAACAAGAAATGGTATTAAGGTTAGAACTATATAATGACCTTATCACAACAGAGGGACATGCTTGATTAAATACTCTTTTTTATCCTCATAAGACATATTAGGAGTTGGGTAAAAGACCCCTTTTTCCATATTCTTTCTATAATACTCTTCCAACGAACAAACAACCTTGGCTGGCATTCCTGCTACTACTACTCGATCGGGAACATCCCTTGTAACAACACTTCCTGCACCAACGATGACGTCGCTCCCAATTCTTACACCTCCCATTATAGATGCACAACTGCCAATAAAACAGTTATTCCCTATTTTAATCCTCGCCATTTTATCCATCCTTTCCCCAGAAAAGAAACCCGCATCATTAAGTACTTTAACACCTCCATCATGAGCATAAAAACGAACACCGTCACTAATTAAACAATTAGAGCCAATCTCAACTAAATAAGGGTCATTTCCAACATATGCCTTCCCTGTAAAACGAGTTCCATCACCAACAACACATCCTAATGAGCGGAGATAAGAACGTTTCGCTTCTTGGCTTCTATTAGCTCTATATGAGCTAATCTTATTCAAAAGTAATCTTAATAATGACATCAGTAATCTGTGATTGAATAAACGGATCGACTCCTAATCTATTGTGATAAAAATGGTTTCTTAATAAAGATGTCGTCTGATAAAGAGTTTAAAAGTTCTCTTTTTTCTCGCTTTGTCAAACGACGACCTATACTATTTACTTTGTTTCTTTCATAGTATTCTTCTGTTGTGCATATAATTCTTGCGGGATTACCCCCAACTACCGTTTTGGGAGGGACCGACTTTGTTACAACGGAACCAGCCGCAACCAAAGCACCCTCTCCAATAGTCACTCCTGGCATGATATGAGACCAAGAACCAATATAAGCCCAATCTTCAATAAGAATTTTACCAAATGCGTCAAAATCCGGATGCTCTCTTCTAACACAATGACCACCGCCGTGTGTGTGAAAAGACACATTATCCGTTACCTGAACATTATTACCAATAGTAATAAGATAAGGCTCACTGCTCCAATATCGAGTGCTAATCAAACAATGCTCACCGATATTAACACCTAGATGACGCGCTTCTCTTTCCGGAGACACTAATAAGTGCCAATAGAATTTTGAAATCAAATCTAAGAATCTCATATAGCATCAGCATTCATGAATAAAACGCATTAGTTCCGTATAATTCCTATCAGCAGAATGGTGTACCCCAAAATACCGATCAATACATCTAACTTTATCCTGATAACTCTCCACATCAGATAATAAACGTATAATGGCTCGATTAAACTCCTCACAATCATTTACAACAATTCCAAGATTATGATTAGTAATAACACTACTAGGATTAACCGTAGATACTACAGGAATAGAATACGCCCATGCTTGAAGAAATGTATTGGGAAATCCTTCAAACTCCGATGTGCATGCCACAAGTTTTGACTCTGACACCAAAGAATTTGTTTCTTTAAAACTTAGTGGCCCGAAAAAAAAGACATTGGGTAGTTCCTCACACTGAGCTTTAATCCCATTAAAATACTCTTCATCAGATGAAGGTCGTCCAACAAGAGCAATAATTATGCGAGGATTATTCCTGGCTATTTCAACCATCCACTCGGCTCTTTTAAGACGACGAAAATTTGAGATCCAAAGTACATCTATTCGTTTCTCTATTGATTCTCTTGATATTGTATTCCTCCATATATTGGGTAATACTAGTGAGTCTCTTCCATAATTCAGTAGGAGAGTTTCTTTTTGATAAGTATTTTGTACAATAATATATGGAATATATTTAATAGAATGTTGATAGAACCGTCTATTCAATCTTATCCCGTGAACTAATTCCTTTCCAGGAACGAAATTTACATCACTGGCGGCAAAAAAGAGAAACTTTATATTAAACCATGAAGATAATCGAGCAATCGGGTAAGTACGTCTATCAGCTCCTCTAAACACGATTAACCGGGGATGTACTTTCAGGAAAACATATAAAATGTTTATCCACTCCAGAAAAATGTCGAGTTTCGTTTTGCGAATTCTAATAAACGAAATGCCTTCTGTCTTTTTACGAACTAGATGAGAAATAGCGAATACTTCCCATTGATGCTCAACAAAAGATTGAGACCAGAAATATAACTGAACCGCTATTCCATTCGCTTTATTGTCGAAGACAAAACCATCCAACGCAAAATCCCATATGACTAATCTCTTCTTCATTTAGCCGTCATTTGAATTGATTATCATAGCACATAAAAGAGCCAACTACCCCGTAACAAATAAAACATGGCGCCATATCATAGGTCCAAGCTGTAATCCCCAAGAAAAGTACCGAACAGATCCATCCTAATCCCAAGAAGAAATAATTCCTCCACTGTGATTTAAACATGTGCCCCAGTCGCTTCAGATACCACATTATGAATAAAATAAACAAAAAGAAACCGACCAATCCGTTCTCTGTCAATTGGACCATATAGTCTGTATGAAGACGTTCAATATACCCGGATCTACTCATAAAATTATATAGACCAATACCAGTTATAGGATTCTGTTTAAATAGTTCCCAACCTAATACATAATGAGGTGTCCTGTCTCCTACAAAACGGACAAGTCTACTATCAGAATAAGAAAGAATCTCATCAGATGTTTCTCCCGAATTCAACAACCTCTCTCCTAAATATGTATTATCGAGCAAATAATCTATACTCAAATACGCACCAATGGCAATGATAATTAGCAAGATAATGCTACCCGGTTTTAACTTTATAAGACTAAGCACATAAAAAAACAAAACGATTACGGCTACGCCAAAAGCCTTGCGTGTAGCAGTGGCAACAATCATTAATAAAGAGAGAAGAATCAGTATAAGAAAGGGAAGCTGAGAGATCGACTTGTCTGTACGACTAACACATAACACAAACACAAGTATACTCCCATAAATCGCTAATTTGTTACCTACAGTCATAAGAGAGTCATCCCCAGATCGAACTCTCCCCATAAAAAAGAAACCTAAAATGCAATAAACTGATAATGATATGATAAGAACTTTGTCGACTAAATCACGATTCTTCCGGCTTTCTATAAATGCCAACACCATGGCTAAAAAAGGTGTGAATAATTGATTAATGAAATAAAAGAGTGGAGTATTATCATCGTAGCTGTACCCTTTTATCATCATGTTACAAAAAGCATATAGAATCCATATTAGCCAAATCAAAAAAGGCCTCTGTTTATAAAATCGCCGGAAATCGACATTGGAGAGAAAATTAACGGCTACAACCAACAAAGAAAACACAAAGGGAATTCTTCCCTTCCCATCTACTTGGAGGAGAATCATTCTCACTGGTTGCCATACAATCAAGAAAGCCAAATAGGCCAAATTAATAGTCGATACCAGACTAATCCTGTGTTTATAAGCGTCCATTATCCCTAACTATAAATCTACTCATAAGTTCATCAAATATGAACGATGAAAAATGGCCCTCTATCGTCTATAGAATGTCAACCTATTTGATAAACACAATCAGTGTCTTGTTGCACTACTTTATATTGGGGAGTACAATCCAATCTCCAAGAATCCTATCCCACTCTTCGGGCTCAAAAGGAGTCATTCCACCCCAATGGGAGAAAGTAAACTCACCGAAATACACTCTGCCATTAACTTCATAGAAATCAACTCTAATATGGGGGTATCCCTTTGATAAAACTGCCGCTAATTCTTTCATCTTTTCAAATGAAGCAGGCTTATGAGGGAATGGATTTGAATTCGGATGCCCGTTAGTTATATTCAGATGGTTATACTCCATATCGAAAAAATCGAATTTTACCTCATGCTCTCCTAATTCTCTCCCGGTCGCCACAAATACAATTTTCGGCTCACCATTGAAGCAAAAAAACTTATAATCTTTTAAATCCTTAGTTGTATTATCCTCCATGTATTCTTCCGCGATAATCTTACGAGGAATTCCTTTATATGCTTTTTCCCGACTCCGAAGGAAATAATTCTCTTTCAATCCAATTCTTAAGCCTTCTCGTACACTCTCCAAATCAAGCGCCGTTTTATCACGGCAGATGCACATACCTCGACCCGAATTATGATTGCACTTAAGAACGAATCTCTCGGGAAGATTAGTAAAATCAATTTGTTCGGGAGAATCCCAAACACCTAGCAAGGGTATCACATATTCATCTCCTATAGTATCAGCAATATACTTCTTAACCAAGTACTTGTCTGCTAGGACTTTATCCATGGGAGTTCGACCATACAGCTTTAACCATTGAATCTTTTCATTATATGTCTTTGGATTAGATAAATGTAGACGCTTTCCCATCCTTAAGTAATACTTAACGAAAAGAAACATCCTGTCAGGAATAATTGGAGAAATCCGATTAAACTGACTAATTAGAACATCTCGTGGATTAGATATGAAACTGTTTATTTTTGTAATAATACTCATAATATGATATTAATAACATCTAATGGTATAATGGTCGCGAATAATCATTTACTTGTTGGAGTGCGCTTGGTAACAAACAATAAATCAAGAAATTAGCTGACTTTAGAGAGGAAACTTGAAATAGCACGATTCTTCAGTTTATTAAGGATCTCTCTCTCCTGGCGGAATAGAGACAAAACGCCGAAATATAAAATAGCACAAAGCAGAATCCATATGAACGAAACAAACACACTATCATTAATCTTTAACATAATCCACCCCACAAAAGCCATAATAAAACAGGACAATGCTTCTGGATAAACATTCATAATCATCTTCCAAGGAGACTGTTTTATAAGGATATATAAAATAATAAGATTTACTAGAATCCCTTGTAACCGAATTAAAGAACGAGTAACATAAAGTGCTTTAAATCCAAATTGTCCTGAGATAAAAACTGCCGGTATTAGAAACACTAGATGAAGAATCTGACTGATAACCGAAACATGTGGCTTTCCTATTGCAGGATAGACATTTGTACAGAACCGTGCAAAGATTACAGTTATTACATCCACTAATGCCCAAAGACCAATAAAAGGTGCTGCCTCACTCCATTGGCTTCCAAGCATTATTTGAGTAACAAGACCACTGAAAACAAAAATCCCGACTCCGATAGGTAGTAATAAAACCGAAGTGTATTTTTGTATACGTAATAATGTCTCACGCATTTGAGGAATATTATCCTGAAGGCGAGACATTGCTGGCAAAACAATCGGTAAAACACTTGCCGTAATTAGGGAAGTAAAGTGTCCTACTGTGGAAATCGATGTTTTATAGAGTCCCAAGTAATAATCATTCAAAGCACGTCCAATAAAAAAAACATCAATATAGCTAGTCGCCCATACTAAAACAGAATCCAAAATACTCCACGAACAAAACGAAAACATCTCTTTGAGACGTGTGATACTATAGTATTTTCTAGGCCTCCAATTTGACTTAATAGTCAATAACAAAGCATTTATCAAATTGGTGATTATTGTACCAATTACCAGCGCCCAATAACTACGTAAGACAAATGCTAATGGAATTGTAACAAACAATGGAACCAAAACAATAGCCAAACGTCGCCAAAACAGTGTTTTAAAGTCAAAAGCCCTTTTATACAGAGCCATTTGAATGCTTGAGAAAGCTGCAAGCGGAATCGATACACATGATACTACCAGGACATGGCCCAATCCCGGACTACCAACCCAAGATGCAAGAGGTTCACAGAATATAGCGATTATTCCCCAAAGAATAAAACTCATCAACAAATTAGACCAAAAAGCCACATTGGTTGATTTGTCCTTATCTTCTTCATCTTCAAATTCGTGATGAATCAAATACCTTTGAAAACCCGCATCAGTAAAAATCTCGGCAAACGCGATTACCATATTGAGAGTAGCAACCACGCCGAAAGCTTCTGGAGTCAAAACTCGCGCCAATACCATGCTGGAGATAGGCGCGACCAATTTAGCCATCACCTCAGTGATCGCTGACCATTTCGTAGCGTTAACAATTTTGCTATTGATGCTTTCTGCCATCAGATAACTTATCCAATTAGAACCCTTCCAATTTGGGTCTTTAATAGAATAGTAGTTAACACGAATGAAATAATGCCTGCAATAATAAACCCACACCAAGGCAACCAATAAGGTCCAACGACAGTTGGTAACCCTGTATAGTAATACGCTCCTAGAAGAATAAACTGTTGGAATATATAAATACCAAAGCAGCAAGCTGAAACTATGATGGTCGCTCTACTTAAAGGATGCTTCTGGACATAATAATATGACGTACAATAAAAAGCAATAACCCCAATACTGGCAAACACAAGTTGACAAACATTCTTTCCTATAGCAATTATTACCTTCTGAAAGGTGTCTATAACGGTGACATTTTCAAGCCAATCAACAAATGGGCGTAATAGAACGAAGGAAACAATGAAGGCTAACCATAGTGATACAATGCTCCTAGGCGAGATCACTCTCTCAACAATAGTTCTATACTTATAAAAGAGGAACCCCAAATAAAAAAAGAACAAGAATGATGCAGAATTGGTAAAACGCAAAGGAAGAGGGATGATTGCCACGAGATTGAGTACGGCTAATAGTGCTAGCTTCCACCCATCAGAAATTTTAAGATTAATCAACAGCCAGGCTCCGATAAAACACCAAAACAACATGGGTAAGAACCACATATGTCCACATCCGTTAATGATGGAATAAAGCATATTACCCATGCCTTTGTATTGTTCGAACAAGACAAAATACAAAAAGCTAAATATGATACTTGGGAGAATTAGTCTTTTAAGCTTGTTAAGAGTCAAACTCAGGAAGCCATCCGTTCGATGCAGTGTTATTCTTTGGAATGCAAATAGATAACCAGAAATAAACACGAAAGCTTCAAGTGCAAATGCAAAAGAGGCCCTTGTTAACCATTTGTATAAGGGGATGTCCACATATCCTTCCGGTTGATGCCAGCTACCGTTATAGCAAGTAAAAGCATGAGTGAAAACAATCAGCAGAGCCAAAATACTCCGCATAAGAGTAACCTCATTCAGTCGGATTTTGGTTTTGGCTGATTGCTCCATTTTACAGTCTTCCGTCAACGATTGTTCTATCAAGCGTGCACTTGACATCAAAAATTACGTGCTTTTCCTTCAAAAGACTCGTAACGTCAAGCCCTTCAAACTTCTTATGGGCCACTGCGGCAATAGCGGCATCATACTTCTCCTTGGGAAGCTCATTCGTGACCTTGATACCATACTCATGCTCAACAATGGCAGGATTCGCCCACGGATCATAAACAGTGATGTTGAGATTGAATTCCTTCAGAGCCTTATAGATATCGATCACTTTGGTGTTGCGCACATCCGGGCAATTCTCCTTAAAGGTGAAACCAAGAATAAGGATATTGGAGTTTAGGACCTGAATGCCTTTCTTCAACATCAGCTTGATGGTCTCTGTAGCTACATACTCTCCCATCCCGTCATTCATTCGACGACCAGCCAGAATGATTTCAGGGTTGTAGCCATATCGTTTTGCGCACTGAGCCAAATAGTAAGGATCCACGCCAATGCAATGGCCGCCTACCAGACCGGGACGGAAAGGGAGGAAGTTCCATTTTGTCCCTGCGGCTTCCAGGACATCAAGGGTATCGATCCCCATCTTGTTGAAAATCTTGGAGAGTTCGTTCACGAAAGCGATGTTGATGTCGCGCTGTGAGTTCTCGATGACTTTGGCTGCTTCGGCGACCTTGATAGTAGGGGCAAGATGGGTTCCGGCAGTGATGACGCTGCTATAAACCTCGTTGATATACTTACCAATCTCAGGAGTTGAACCAGAAGTAACCTTCTTGATATGCTCTACAGTATGCTGTTTATCGCCGGGATTAATGCGTTCAGGGCTATAGCCGCCGTAGAAATCGACATTCATTTTCATACCGGACACCTTCTCGACAACGGGGATACATTCGTCTTCGGTTACTCCAGGATAGACCGTGGATTCATACACAACCACATCCCCTTTCGAGATAACCTTACCAACAGTCGTGCTGGCACCATAGAGAGGAGTGAGATCCGGGTTATTATCGGCATCGACAGGAGTCGGGACTGCGACCACATAGAAGTTACAATCCTTGATATCTTCAAGCTTGGTGGTGCACTTAAAGCCATGGTTGTTGATGGCATCTTGAAGGAGTTCATCGGCAACTTCGAGAGTCGCATCGTGACCCGCCATCAGCGCATCGACGCGTCTCTGATTCATATCAAATCCAACGGTAGGATACTTCGTGGAGAACAGGCGGGCCAACGGAAGGCCAACGTAACCAAGTCCGATTACACAGATTCTAGTGTCTTTCATTGTATTGTTTGTGTTAATTGTTACAGATTTGCTTTATACCATTCAATAGCCTCATTCAGGCCCTTGGCAAAGTCATATTCTGGGTCATAACCAAGAATACGTCTAGCTTTGCTGATATCGGCATTAGAATGCTTAATATCGCCTGGCCGATCTGGACCATGGATGGCCTCGATGTCTTTCCCAAGGGCTTTGGTAAGCGTATGGTAGATATCGTTCAGATACTCTCGACCACCATAGGCAATATTGAAGGCTTCGCCGGCCGCCTTATGCGGAGCTAAACAGGCTTTAAGGTTTGCTTCGATGACATTCTCAATGTATGTAAAGTCACGGCTCTGTTTGCCGTCGCCATTGATGACTGGCTGTTCATTGTTGAGCAGTTGCTTTATGAACTTGGGAATGACGGCAGCATAAGCTCCGTGAGGATCCTGACGACGGCCGAAGACATTGAAGTAACGGAGCCCATAGGTGTCGAGACCGTAATGGCGGGAATACTGCTTCGCCCACTCCTCGTCACATCGCTTTGTCAAAGCATAAGGGCTTAGTAGGTTGCCTTCTACACCTTCTTGCTTGGGGAGGTGAGCCTCATCACCATAGACTGAACTAGAAGAGGCATAGACGAACTTCTTTACACCGTTCTGACGGGCGGCTTCCATCATGTTTAGCGTCCCTTGAATATTGTTGGCACAATAGAATAAAGGCATTTCAATACTTCGTGGAACACTTCCCCACGCTGCTTGATTCAAAACAAAATCTACCCCCTTGCATGCACCCATACAAGTATCGAAATCCTTAATATCACCCTTAATGAACTCATAGTTCGGATGGTTGATGAAGAGATCTACATTAGCCTGCTTGCCAGTGCTTAAATCGTCAAGGCAACGGACTCTGTAACCCAGGTTAAGAATGGCTTCGCAAAGATTCGAACCAATGAAACCGGCTCCACCAGTAACAAGGAAGAGAGAATCTGAAGGAAAGGAAAGGTGTTTGTAACCCATTGTAAAAGATGATATTTAATTATCGGTTAGCTTGAAATAGTAAAAATCCCCAATTCCTCGCCCAAAACACCATTAAGCAAGGAATGATTCGCCGAGCTGGATTCCTGTCCAGGAAGCCTTTGCGGGGCGAATTTCGTACGAAATGTGCGTACAAACTATAAACATACAAAAATACGAAAAAGAATTGAGATTAGAGCCCATTTCATTGCATTTCTTTGCCAAAACATAATAATGAGGATTCGGTTCCTAACACCCGGGAAACCGGGCCCGGTTTCCCGGCACCGGGATTCCATACCCGAAATTTCGGCTTGCGGATTCCGGAAACATTTCATACCTTTGCAATGTTATCGCAATGGATAGCTACGAATACTCCTCCGCTGCCTTGCGATAGCTTTCTCCCTTAGACATACTTGAAGGCTCCTCGTGCTGCAGTGGATTGCAGCACGAAACACATTATGCCTAATCACAAAATAAGTATGCCACGAATCAAACAGGTACTGCGGTGTTACGCCGCAGGGAAAGGAACGAAGTCCATCTCGAGCCTGATGGACATCTCGCGGACTACCGTGAAAAAGTACATCAACACATTCAACCAATGCGGCAAAAGCATCGAGGAGGTCATGGCGATGGAAGAAGACGAATTGCTTCGTCTCTTCAATGAAAAGCCGGATCCTCGACCGCTTCTACCTAAATCGGAAAGATATGTGGAACTCATGGAGCGAATGCCGGAGTATGCCAGGATGCTGAGAAAGAAAGGCATGACCAAATACAAGGTCTACCAGCGCTACCTCGATGAATTCCCGAATGGTTACAAACACAGCCAGTTCTACCGGGCTCTTCAGACCTATCTCATCCAGTCCGCCCCTATCGCCCACCTGGAGCACAAGGCAGGGGACAGGATGTATGTGGATTTCGCCGGAGACCGGCTCCACGTCATCGATCGGGAAACCGGAGAGAAAGTTCCGGTGGAAGTCTTCGTCGCCATCCTACCGTGTTCCCAGCTGACTTACGTGGAAGCGGTGTTAAGTCAGAAGAAGGACGATTTCATCCGCGCGTGCGAGAACGCCTTTTACTTCTACGGCGGGACTCCGCAAGTTATCGTTCCGGACAACTTGAAAGCGGCGGTAACTCATCCGAACAAGTATGAGTCCGAGTTGAACGAGGACTTCGCGGCATTCGCCGAACACTACGGTTGCACGGCGCTTCCAGCCCGCGTCCGTCATCCCCGTGACAAGGCCTTGGTGGAAGGAGCCGTGAAACTGATCTACCGGTCCATCTATCCTTTGGTGGAGGAACAGGAGTACTATGATTTGGAAGGACTTAACGCCGCCATTCGGGTCGCTTTGGAGATCCACAACAACGCGAATATGACCGGTCGGAACTACAGCCGCCGGGAACAGTACGAGGAGATCGAACGCCCCTGCATGGGCCCTCTGAATCCCATCCGGTTCGAGATCAAGAAGCGGAGTATCGTCACCGTCCACAAGAACGGATATGTCCGCCTGGACAAGCATTTTTACAGCGTACCGGTAGAACTGATCGGGAAAAAGGTTCACCTAATTTATGATACCACGACCGTCAGAATCTACTACAAGTTTGAATGCGTGGCGACTCATCCGATTGGTGCGAAACCATACGGCTACACGACTAATCCCGATCATCTCCCCAAGTCCCAACAGAATTATCTGGAATGGGATCCAAGCACCCTCTTGGATCAGGCGGAGGCAATAGGAGAGCCGGTCAAGGAGTATCTTACACGGGTCATCGAATCCCGGCGGTATACGGAGCAAGCGTACAAATCCTGCAAAGGAATCCTTACGCTCGGAAAGCGGGTAGGGGAGGATCGACTCCTAAAAGCCTGCCGCCTTGGACTTGTCCTGCAGAACTACAGCTACCAAGCCATCGAACAGATTCTCACGAATCGACAAGAGGATGTCATCTTCGACGAGGATGAGTCGACAGACGACTCCGTCCCGACGATCCCTGTGCATAAGAACATTCGAGGCAAGGAATACTACTCATAATTCAAACAAATACTTCCTTATCATGGAAATAGAAATGAACAAGGATACCCTGGACAAGCTCCGGGAGTTGAAACTCTATGGGATGTACAATGCGTTCAAGGCCAGCCTGGAAAACTACAGCCGTAGTAACATGACCATAGACAAGTTCGTGAATATGCTCGTATGCAACGAGTGGGACGAGCGGTACAACCGGCACGTCAATCACCTCATCAAGACGGCGGGATTTCGATTCCCGGCTTCGATGGAAGAGATTGATTATTCGGTTGATCGAGGACTGGACAAGAACTTGATGGAAAGACTGGCTGATCTTTCTTTCATCAAGGAGCAGAAGAACATCTTCGTCACCGGAAGCGCTGGAACCGGGAAGACCTTCATCACGACGGCCATCGGCAACTGTGCATGCCAGAAGGACTACCGCGTCCTATATGCGAACACCGCACGGCTGATGGGGCTGCTTAAGGCGTCGAAGGCGTCGGGAAAGATTCTGCGGGACCTTAAGCGCATCCAGCGTACCGACCTCCTTATCTTGGACGACTTCGCTCTGAGTCCCTTCGATAATGTGACCAGGAGCATTTTGATGGACATCATCGACGACCGTTTCGATTCTCATTCGACTATCATCGCCTCGCAGATTCCAGTGAGTAGTTGGTATGACTCTATCGGCGAACAGACGGTCGCCGACGCCATCATGGACAGGATTGTTCATACCGCAATAAGAATCGATTTGACAGGGGATTCCCTCCGTAAGATTAATCGCGCAAATAAATTAAAGTAAAACTTTAGATAAATAATGTAAATAACTTTGGAATACTATATGGAGATTCCGAAGGAAAGTGACCCCCTTCTTCTCTTACGAACGTGACCCCCTCTTCCGATTGAAAGTGACCCCCTGGTCTTGAGAACGGAACCATCAATAGAATGCAGGCTGGTGCGGTTTTTAGTCCCTACGGCCTGCATTTAGGATTCAGATGAAAGGAAAGATCAATGGGGGTCAGTTATGTGCGGAAAGAGGGGACCACTTTCGATGGGATTTTCCAGCAGCGCATAACTAACTGATAGACAATAAATTATATGGTTTGTTTCGTCTTCGGGATGTCCTCTTATTCCTACTCTGATTTACAAATCCGGACAGTTTTATTACATTTGCGTACGCATTGAGTTGCCGCTGATGTGGGGACGACTCTTTTACCGGCCGGTATCCTCGGCGTCCCACTTTTCCAGCGCATTTGCGCTGCACTCTCCACGAGGCTCTCAAAAGGACATACAGAGGATATGACGCTTCCGTAAGGGCGCGTCTCACCATTGTATGTATTAAGATGGCTGACAACCCATTATCGTCATTCCCGATCGCCCAACTGCTTGCTGCGCTCGGAGCCCGACCTGGCAAGTACAAGGACACTTTTCATTCCCCATTCCGCGAAGACAACGAAGCTTCGCTCCACATCGATCCCGACCGGAACATCTGGTACGACCACGGCGTGGGCGAAGGCGGCGGCAACGTGGATCTCGTCATGCGATGCCGTGGCTGCACGAAGCAGGAGGCCGCGGAATATATCCTGTCACTACCGCTTTCCGGCACGATGCCGTCTCCTACCTCCGAGGCCGACAGACCACCTCGGGATGATTCCTTGGCAAGCCGCGTCATCTTTGTGGTTGAACTGCAGCGCCCATATCTCCTGGACTATCTGGCGCAACGCAAAATACCGCGGCGAATTGCGCGGTGGTATTGCAAAGAGGTCATAATCCGAAGCAAGAACTCTTGCAAAACCTTCGAGAACATTGGCTTTCCGAACAATGCCGGGGGCTATGCGCTCAAGTCGCCCAACGGTTTCAAGTCCACGACGAAGGGATGCATTACCACCATCGATACGGAAGGGGAGTTCACGAAGAAGATCACCTCGGATATCGTGACCGTGTTCGAGGGGTTCTTCGACTTCCTGTCTTGGCTGGCCAGCGAGAAGCGCATGTACCCCACGACAGACGTCGTTGTCTTGAACTCCGTGGCCCATGTCGGTCTGGCGGTTTCCTATCTTCGTCTTCACAGCTTGATCATATGTTGTCTGGATAATGACGATGCAGGTCGGAGAGCCTTGGAATCCATCCGGTCGATCAATCCTGGCGGACACGAGTTCCGTGTCATTGACGGGTCGTCTTTCTACGAGGGATACAATGATGTGAACGAATGGTGGATGGCGATGAATAAGTAGCTCGGGACATCTCTGATTTTCTTTCTCCCTTTCACCCCTCGCTACGGGGTCGGTGTGTTCGGGTGAGACCGACACCCATAGCGATGGGCGTCGGGAGAAAGTGTCTTTTTATCCAATCACAAAGTAATGAAATCAGAGAATGACCTCAAGATCACGGGAGTTGTAGTGTCCGATGTCACATACAACCCCGGGCGTAACAATGCCAAGTTTCAACTTGTGCATTACTTCGCACATGGAACAGAACCTCTCTTTTTGGACTGTGTCCTCATCCTAGGGAAGCAGGATGAACAAGTTATTCCGAAGTGGGGTGACCGAGTCCGTATCCGCGCATATCTCCGGATGCGTTTGGTGAAAATTGAAGCGGTTGTGAAGTCAATAACTATAATAGGCTAGCTTATATGGAACTTGAGATTGCCATTGCTAATTATTTGGAGGACATCATCCGTCCCATCGTCAAGACTGCCGTAGAAGATGCCATTGACGTGGCTGTCCAGAAAGCCCTGGGCAAGTATGAAAAGGAAGACCTCATCACTATCAAGGAAGCCTGCGAACTTCTCCGGTGCAGCGAGCCTTCTTTCTACAATCACGTGCACAAGGGAAACATCGAACTTATCAAGAATGGCCGGAGGAGTCTCGTCCATCGGAAGAAGCTGCTCGAAGATCTTGATGCTGGCAGATTTCGTCTCAACAGGAGCAAATGTCGTGGATGAGCCGTAGTTGTTATGTAGTGATATTTTACTTATGCGGCTTATATTATTGTATATACTTTAATAATTTATTATCTTTGTGGTGGCGCTGACAGACTCCGGAGTTTTTAACGGAGGGCCAGATGGGTCGTTGGCGGACAAAAGATTTGTCCTTTCAACGACGTCCCCTTCGGGGGCGGACTGGCTCCGGAGTCGCGTCCGTAAAGATAACAAGTGAATGGGTACTTACAAGAAAGAGCCGAAATGTATCCGGCACTATTTCCGGGTGACGGAGAAGGAGGAGATACAGATCCGCCGCGATATGGCGAATGCGGACTATCTGTCCAAGTCGAAATACTTCCGTGACATGATCCTGAAGCGGAAGATTACGCTCCAGAGAGTGACCGTCACGGACCGTACGACGCGGAACCAGATCAACGACCTGAGCGCGAAGATTGAGCGGATCGGTGTGAATTATAACCAGGCGGTTCGGGCGCTGCACGCTTCGCTGAACGCAAAGGTCGTGAAGGGGAAGGCCGCTGCTTACTACCTGTCCCTGCTGGCCAATCTTTCGGATGAAATCATTAAGCGGCAAGAAGAAATCATTGACCGGGTGTCGGAAATACCACCCTGCCCGGAAACCATAGAAGTGCAACCTTAAACAATTCAAGAAATGGCAAAGATCATCATTCTGGGAAACCTGACCGCCGATGCGGAGCTCAAGTCCACCGTCAAGAACGAAAAGACCATGGAGTTCGTTACATTTAGCGTGGCGGAGAACGAGAGAAGGGGAGACGAAAACATCTCCACTTACTATGATGTCATGATGGGGAAGACTGGTGTGCTGGAGTATCTCAAGAAAGGCCAGAAGGTCCAGGTCATCGGCAACTTTCGGTTCTCGATGTCCAATAAGGACGGTCGGTCCTTCCCAAATCTCCAGGTGAATGCGTTGAGCGTGGAACTGGTTGGTAAGAAAGCCGAATGAACGGCCGAGAGGGAGTTCAAGTTCAAGAGACTCTGACCGTGGTCGTGAAGATTCAGGCATCCCATACCGCAATGGACGGGACGCTGGCGTACAACCAGAGGAAGGTCGAAAAGGGGGTTGCGCGTGTGCTCTGCGCCGCCAACCTCCCATCTGCCTTCCCGGAGGTCATCCGCCATACGTTCACCCGGTATGAAAACCGAAACCGGGTGACGGATAAGGTATCCTTCCAACTGTCCATTAATCCGGACCCGTCCCGGCCGGAGGAGCGCCTCTCCGACAAGGAGGTGCGGGAGTTCGCTGCCGCGATGATGCAGGGGTTGGGCTACGGCGCTCAGCCTTATGTCGTGTATGAGCATCGGGACATCGACCGGACCCATTATCACGTGGTTTCCATCCGGACGGACTGGGATGGGAAGAAGATCAAGGACTTCCGGGAACAGTACCGCTGCCAGCAACTTATGAAGGAGAATGCGCAGCGTTTCCACTACCGGGTGGGTGAGGGAACGGGGCGGAAGAAAGCGGTTTCCCGGCCACTGTCCATCCGGTTCGACCCGAAAGCCGGGGACATCCGTGGCCAGTATCGTTCCCTCTTCTATGATGCTGTGGGATACCGCTTTACATCGCTGGCGCAGTTCAAGACGGTCTGCGCTGCGAAGGGACTCATACTGGACACGCGGGATAACCCGTCTGGTATGGAAATGATCCTCCAGGGCACCGGTGATGATGGAAAGGCGGTTGTCCAGCGAATCAGCGGGCAGGAATTGAATGAGAACTTCTATGAGCTTTTCGAGGCCAGGGTCCAGGAATGCAAACAGCTGGAACCGGTCTCCAGGGCCGAGAGAATTCGAATCGCCAGGGCTGTATCGGACGCTCTGACCCGATCCCGCAGCGAGGAGTCCTTCCAGTCGATGCTCTCCCGGCGGGGCATCCACGCCTCGGTGTTTCGCTCCCGGGAGGGGAACATCTACGGGGCGACCTTTGTCGACGATTGGTCCAAGACCGTTTTGAAGGGCTCAGAACTGCCCGGGATTACGACCGGTGTTTATAAGGCGGCGGATATGCGTTGGAGTACGGCTTCGCTCAGGGAGGATGCCGTTGCTCTGGCAATGGAGTCTCCCCAGTCCTGGGAGGAAGATCCCGTCCGGGTTCCTTCCTACAGCGACGAGCCGGGAGAGGACTATGGCCGCGATGAGACCGTAGTTGAAGCGCGCGAAGAGGATGTGGTGGATGTCGCACTTGGCGTGGCTTCCGGAATCTTGGGCCACGCGAACGATTTCGGCAAGGCGTCGAAGGATGATGCGAAGGTATTCAGGAAGAGGAAGAAAAAGGTCATCAAGAGAAGACACTGATACTATTTTTCCATGTCACCGGAAAAGCGCGAATATGAGAAGATATACTTCTTCCTGGTCATTGCAGCCTATGTCATCCTCGCGATGAATCTCTTCTATTATGCCCAGCCGGTGTTCGCATCGCTTGGTCTGACGCATCCCGCCCTGCGGCGGATAATGCTCGACTTCCGAGAGGGCGGACTTTTCAAGTCTCCTTTACGCACGAAGGCATGGGCCTTCCTGCTAATGGTGGTCAGCCACATTGTTCGGTATGGGAAAGGGAAGAAGGTGAACTGGTGGTTGATTGGTTCCATGTTCTTGATGGGCCTTGTTCTGTATGATTTGCGACCTCGTGCAATCTATTATATCGTGACGACTGTGCTGGGCTTTTCGATGTGCGCCTGGTCCGTCGCTATGATTAGCCGGAACCTGCACTCGTTCAAGCGGGCGGAAAACGATGTCAACGAGACGTTCGAGCAGTGCGACGTGCTCATCAACACGCCGGATTCCATCAACATCCCGACCAAGTATCAGTACCACAAGAAGATACACAACGGCTGGATCAACGTGGTGAACCCGTTCCGGGGCACGATGGTGTTGGGCAGTCCTGGATCTGGCAAGTCTTATTCAGTCTATAATCCGTTTATTGAACAGATGGTGGAGAAGGGGTACAGTATGTTCGTGTACGACTACAAGTTCCCTGACCTCACGGAAGTCGTGTACAACGAGACCCTTCGCAAGTACCCCCTGAAGAAGAACCCCGCCTTCGGTACGCTCGCGGGTGCGCCGGAATACCTCCCTGACCCCACGGCGCCCAAGTTCTACGTCATCAATTTCAAGGACCCGCGCTACTCTAACCGTTGCAACCCCATTCACCCGTCGTACATCCAGGACCCCGCCGACTCCGCCGAAATCGCCGACATCGTGATGAAGAACGTCGCCCCGGGCACGGTGGAGAAGGAGGACTTCTTCGCGATGTCAGCGAAGGTGTACCTCGATGCGATCATTTACTTTCTGTCCATCTACGAGGGAGGAAAGTACTGCACTTTCCCGCATGTGATAGAGCTGATGTCTATCGACTACAAGAAGATATTCGGTATCCTGTCGCTGTATCCGCAGCTGGAGACGAAGATCAAGCCGTTCGCGTCGGCCCTGGCCGCCGGCGCTCAGGACCAGTTGCAGGGCCAGATTGCATCGGCCACGATTCCTTTGAATAAGATGGCCTCGCCGGCGCTCTATTGGGTGCTTTCTGGCGACGACTTCCGGCTGGACCTGAACAATCCTGACGACCCGAAGACCATCTGTATCGGCAACGATCCGGACCGTCAGCAGATCTACGGGACCACCCTGTCGCTGTTCACGTCCAGGATGTTCAAGCTCATCAACCACAAGGGGAAGCGCAAGTGCGGCGTCCTGCTGGACGAGCTGCCTACTATTTTTATAAAAGGGTTGGACAACTTGATTGCGACCGCCCGATCGAACAAGGTTGCCATCGTCATCGGGGCGCAGGACAAGTCGCAGCTCATCCGGGACTACACCCAGAAGGAGGCCGACGTCATCTTCAACACCGTGGGCAACATCTTCAGCGGCCAGGTGAACGGGAAGACGGCCGAGGACCTGAACAAGTCCTTCGGCAAGGAGTTCCGGGAGCAGCAGAGCCAGACGCAGAGCATCGACTCCGAGTCTCTTCAGATCTCCTTCCAGCAGGAGGAGCTGATGCCCATCTCCAAAATTGAGACGCTTACGCAGGGGTATTTCTTCGGGAAGGTGGCCGACAACAACGACACGCCCATCCGGAAGAAGTTCTTCTGCGGCGAGATCCAGATCGATAACGAGCGGCAGAAGGAACGGCGCAAGACGAACCAGAGGCTTCCACAGATGACCGATTTCGGGGAGGCGGACATCATCGCTTCCGTCCATCAGCCCCGGATGCGGGAGGGAACCCTCAGGGGATGGGCCATCAAGCGTCTTTACGGGGAGGGTGTCATTGAGAGCCAGGAGGTCATGGAAGGGAGGGCGGATGCGATGGTCAAGTCCTTGACCGACAAGGAGGTGGAGCGGATTCTCTCGGCCGAGGCGGACCGACTGATCGCCGCTGAGATTCAGCTTACCATCGAGGAGAACTTCGCCCGGATCCGGCGGGAGGTGCAGGAGATCGTGGACCGGTTGCATCCGATTGTGAGGCCGCCCGAGCCTGCGGGTAGGAAGAAACGACCGTCATGATGAGAACCGCTTGTGTGATTCTTGCGCTGCTTCTGGCCTTCCCTGCGGCCGCCCAGTTGTCCCGTCGGGACCTGGAGGACATTGAACGGCATAGAGGTGAGAACAGGGAAATGTCTGTCGTGGTCGAGACCTGGGATTTCCTGGATGTCGATGAGGATGAGGCTGCTCCGGAGGAAATCAATGTGGGGACCGGGGCTGTGCTGGAGTATTTCTGGGAATCGCCCGACTCGCTTCTCGCTACGATGGTCGCTGACTACATCGCCCGTCATAAGAAGGGACTACGGGTTGTGCTCGAGAGGTATGAGTCCTATGAAGAGGAGTTGCGAGCAGTCTTTAAGAGGAGAGGACTGCCGGAAGATTTGACGTTGCTCGCTGCTGTTGAATCCGCGATGAATCCCCGGGCGCTCTCGAAAGCAGGGGCGAGGGGAATGTGGCAGCTGATGCCGGCGACGGCCCGGCAGTTAGGTCTCCGCTGCGACGGGTTCGTCGACGACCGGCTGGATTACCGCCGTTCGACGGAGGCCGCGGCGTGCTATCTTGAGAGGGCCTATGCGAGATACGGCGACTGGCGCCTGGCCATCTCCTCGTACAACTGCGGGTATGCCGCCGTCGACCGGGCGATCACCCGTGCTGGTTCCCGGGAGTACTGGGATATCTACCGTTTTCTGCCGTCCGAAACTCGGGGGTATTTCCCTGCTTTCGCGGCGACCCTTTTTGTGTTTCGTTACATTGGATTGTACCATGATTGCACCACCCAATGAGACCTTCTGTCGG
>JAEEGL010245994.1_pt1 | contig 48022 bp, 33 predicted proteins | sample 9134231 | NCBI WGS metagenome assembly JAEEGL01 (sample SAMN16246548, study PRJNA631951) | gut metagenome | biome: gut microbiome; feature: rumen; material: fiber-attached | host: Bos | place: Iran: Karaj | collected 2018-10 | reverse complement strand
TGTGGACACAAGGCGTTTGTTTTAGGGTTGGCCAGGCTCCTTCCTCCGAACGCCTGCAAGGCGTGCCGATTGTTTGCGAGAGTCGTGTGCGCCATACGCGACAATGCGGAGATACGTTGGGGGTTGGCTTTGTAGATGGAAAGGTGAGCCGCATAAATATCAGCGAACTTGATGCCAATATCCCGTCCCACCTAAAACAATCGCCGCCATTTGGTGTGATGTCCGATGCTGCTCTGCCCGTTGCTCCAAGATAAAATGGAAGAGCATTCCAAAGATGGGTTCCGGCTTTTCCGGTGCCGTTTGAGGTCCAACTCGTGACCCTTACTTGACCATTTTTCGGCGTTTTCGGGCCTTTTTTTCGAGGAAAAGTTGGAACTCTTTTAGCCAAGGTCGAGAACGTCTTTTCGAGTTTGAACACACTTCAATGGCCATGCATGTTGTTGGACAAATTGGAATAGCTGGTATCCTTACCGCCCGTCGAGATGTTTCTGGATCGCATCAAGGAACGCGGAGGCGGCTGGCGAGAAGAACTGCCCCTTCTTCCATACGATGTCCAAGGCGGACTCCAGTTTCGGCACAAACGGACGGAAGGCCAGCCCCGACTTCACGCCGGACGGAACCAGCCGATCCAGCGTCACGGCGCATCCGACACCTGCGCGGACAAGCAGAGCCGCATTGTACATAAGATTATATGTGGCGGCGATGTTGAGTTCCGACACGGGCTTCCCAAGCCACTCCAGGCAGGGATTCCCCGCTGTTCCATACTGGAGCACTTGACGCGAGAGAATCAGCGGCAGTTCCGCCAGGTCTTCGGGGGCAATCCCCTTCTTCTCGGACAGCGAGTGGCCGAAAGGCATCACCAGCCCCCAGACGTCCTTGTAGGGCAAGGCGAGCGCATCGTACTTCGAGATGTCCACAGGCTGAATCAGCACGCCGAAGTCAAGCGTCCCGCGGTCCAGCCGCTCCATGACATCCTCCGCGTTGCCGCTGTACAGATGGAAACGCACGCCTGGATGTCTTTCCCGCACATCGCGGATGACCTCCGCAAGAAGCGACATCGCCTCGCTCTCGCCGCCGCCGATATAGACGTCACCCGCTATCCTGTGGCGTTCGCTGAAGTCGGAGCGCGTCTTGTCGACGATTGTCATGATCTCCTCCGCCCGCTGGCGCAGAAGCATCCCCTCGGCGGTCAGCGAGACGCTGTGGCTGCCACGCACAAAAAGACGCTGCCCCAGTTCGTCCTCCAAGTCCTTCAGCTGCCGGGAGAGCGTAGGCTGGGTGACATGGAGGCGGTGAGCCGCCCCCGTGACGCTTCCCTCGCGTGCAACAGCCAGAAAGTATTTCAGCACTCGTAGTTCCATGATGTTCTCCTGTTTTCAAGTGGCCTGGCAATACTATAATCCATCTGATATGCTTTTCAAGCATAGAAATCCATAAAAACAAAGTATTTGCTATTTCATCCATCATAAGTATATTAATTCGCGTTACAAAAAAAAGGCGGGAATGTGACGACATTTCCGCACTTGTCAATCCAACGATGCGACGGCATCCATCCTGAGGAACCACCATGAAGAAAACCACACTGCTCCTCTCTCTCGCCGCACTCGTCCTGGCAGCCACCGGCTGCTGCAATCTCAAAACCTCATGCAAGGAGTGCCCGTCCATGAAAAACATCGAACTGACCCAGAAATGGGACAAGACCTTCCCCTTGAGCGACCAGGTGGAACACGGCAAAGTAACCTTCTCCAACCGCTTCGGCATCACGCTGGCCGCGGATGTGTACAAGCCAAAGAACGCCACAGGCAAGTTGGCGGCGATTGCCGTTTCAGGCCCGTTCGGCGCGGTCAAGGAGCAGTCGTCAGGACTCTATGCGCAGGAACTGGCCAAGCGTGGTTTCCTTGCCGTTGCATTCGATCCGTCCTTCACCGGAGAGAGTTCGGGCGCGCCCCGCTACGCCACTTCCGCCGAGTTCTGCACGGAGGATTTTTCGGCTGCGGTTGACTATCTGCTGACCCGCGATGACGTGGACGCGGAGCACGTCGGCATCCTCGGCATCTGCGGACTGGGCGGCTTCGCCATCAACGCGGCGGCGATTGACACCCGCATCAAGGCAACCATAGCCTCGACGATGTACGACATGAACCGCGTGGAGGCCAACGGCTACAACGACGCGGCCAATACTGCAAAAGACCGCCAGGCCATCCGCGCCCGTCTTGCCGCGGCCCGCACGGCGGACGCCCGCTCGAATGCCGCGCCGCAGCGGACCGGCGGCGTTCCCGAGACGCTCCCCGAAACAGCTCCGCAGTTCATGAAGGACTACCACGCCTACTACAAGACCCCTCGCGGCTACCATGCCCGCTCCGTCAATTCCACGGACGGCTTCAACGTCTCCTCGCGTCTTTCCCTCATCAACATGCCCATCCTGGCCTATTCGGACGAGATCGAGAGCGCGGTCATGGTCATCCACGGCGAGAAGGCGCATTCCCGCTACTTCGGCGAGGACGCCTTCAAGAAGCTCAAGGGCGACAACAAGGAGCTGGTCATCGTCCCAGGCGCGAGCCATTGCGACCTCTACGACCGGCTGGACGTCATCCCGTTTGACAAAATCGCCGGATTCTACGGCAGATACCTGAAATAACACCGCAGGACAATCGACACGGGAGGCATTCGTGAAAATCGTGAGAATAACTGTCCTTGAGACCTCGTTGAGAAAGGATTTCGCCGACAAATATGCCGTCGATGGGCTCGAACCATGCCCCGTACTCAAGGCGGGGCAGGTCTTCTACGCCACCAACACCTGCCCGAGGGGGATGTGCGACGCGGCGTGGCGCACCATCAACCAGTATGTGTTCGCCCTCGCCTGCGGCGTACGGGAGTTCTACGGCGGCATCTGGATGAAGAACCCCGGCGAGGCGATCACCTGCTGCAACGACGGTCTGCGCCCCGTTTATTTCAGGCTGGAGGCGACCGATGACGAGGCCGGCCCTTTCCTTGGAAGGGAAGAACAGAAATGACACGGATTCTCCTTTGCGCAATGGCCATGCTTCTATTCTCTTCATGTTCACAAGGCGACGCGACGTCCGCGGATCTCGGAAACGACATTCCGCGAACCGTCGCGCTCAACACGGGCTTTCAGATGCCAAGGCTTGGCCTGGGCACCTGGACGCTTCGCGGTGAAGTGGCGGAGACCGCCGTTTACGAGGCGCTCAAGGCTGGCTGCCGCCTGATTGACACGGCCAAGTACTATTGCAACGAGAAGGAGATAGGCAATGCGCTGAGGAAGGCCGTCGCCGAAGGCATCTGCACACGCGAAGAGGTGTTCGTCACAACCAAGCTTGTCCCCTGGAGCAGCACCCCTGACGCGGACATCATGGATTCCCTGGAACTGCTTGGCGTGGACTACATTGACCTGTGCCTTCTGCACCAGCACGGAAACAACGACGACGAGGTGTACCGCGCGATGGTCAGGGCGGCAAAGGCCGGTAAAATACGCTCTGTTGGCATCTCGAACTTCTACTCCAGAAAGGAAATCCGCCATTTCATCAACGACTTCGGAATGCCGCCCGCCGTCGTTCAGAACGAAAACCATCTCCTCTACCAGAACAACAGCCTGCGATCATGGTGCACCACGCAGGGAATCCACATGGAGAGCTGGTATCCATTCGGCGGACGAGGGCATGTGAAGGAGCATCTTGGCAACGAGACTGTGCTTGCCATCGCCAGGGCGCACGGCAAAAGCGCCGCGCAGGTCATCGTTCGCTGGCATCTTCAGGCAGGGTATATCACCGTGCCAGGCAGCGGAAATCCAGAGCACATCCGTGAGAACCTCGCGGTGTGGGATTTCACGTTGTCGCCAAATGAAATGAAGTGTCTTAATGCCCTTGACACACAAAGGCGGTATGAAAGCTGGTAATTGTCCTTTTAGCGTGAATGCCGACAGAAACAACAGTGATAAACAGGCCGCCAGGCAACCATGCCCGACGGCCTTGTGTTCTATTTGGCGGTTCTATTCTCCGAGCAGTTCGCGGTCCTGCTCGCCCCAGTCGAGTGGGAGGCTTTCGCGCAGCCGCAGGACGGTCAGCGTCGGCGGGATGTCGCCCGACACGATGCGATTCACAACCCTGGGCGATAGCATCGCGAGCCGCAGTGTCCGCGAGACGCAGGATCGGTCGATGCCCAGCGCGTCCGCCAGTTCCTTGCCGTTGGCGTAGCGCCCTTCGTCAATCGCCCTCTGTCATGACCACGCCCGCGCCAGCATCGTCGCCAGCGGCGCCTCCTGCGCGGGCTCGTCGCCATCCAGCGGGACGATGATCCGATGCCCGCCGCGGCAGCGCAGCACCACCGGCAGTTGGAATCGCCCTATGAGTACGGCTTGTGCAAATGCAAACATTGGGTCATTGTGCCAAAACTTTGCAGTAATTATGGGACGCTGCTTCCATTCACGTTTTGGAGGCATGAGGGAAAAAAGTCGAACGAGATGTATATTAGTGCAAACTTGGGGTAACTGATACCCAACTTTGCACTGAGAGGCTGGAGGGGAACTTATAATGAGTCATGATGGCTTCACGATGAAAAAAGCAATCATTTTTCTTTCTGTTCTTGCTGTCTTGGGCTTGATAATGCTTTTTATATGGATTTATACACCTATGCATCGGCACAATCAAATGGCAAAGGAGTATATGGAGCAATTGTCAAATGCTCCACTGAATAAAAATGATAAACTATGTGACAAATATACGGCAATTGGACTTTTGTGCGGCAATGGCAATCACTGCGATATCGTATGCATAACATTCTGGCAAAGTGATGTTCCGTTGCAGGAACTTCGTGCTGTTGATTCCCAATACAAGGTCATTTTTACTGCAGATGAAGAGTTGTCAAAACGCTTTTTTGAGGATTTTTCAGGAGTGGATGTCGTGGTCTTATCAAAACTACGGCGGATCAATTGCACTTACATGCTTGTCATTTGGCGTTCCCTTATGCCAGATGGAGACATCCGATGCTATTGAATCGGATTATCTTGTAAAAACGTAACTATTCAGAAGGAGTCCACAGAACACACGGAAGGACAGAAGACGCTGATGTCAGCCTCCCTTTTCGCAAAAGGTCCTAAAGGACCGCCGTCTCCGTGACATCCCCTCAGCGGAAATGGCCCGCCGTTCTCATCAGGAGGAGAAAGTGGCATCCCCATTTCCGAAGAGGGGATGTCCTCCCGGAGACCCGCGCCGCTTCAGCGCGTTTTGCGAAAAGGGGCCTGATTGATTCGACTTGTCATATCTGTTTATTCCGTGTATTCCGTGGACTTTAAAGGGGGTTCTGAATAGATACGTAAAAACGTTGTTCTGAGCCGTTATGATAATCCTATGATTATTCGGTGGTTACGTTCCGGCAGAATTCATTGGTCACAAGCTCATATTCGCCCGAATCACAGATTGCCCTGCCATTCCATGTGATGTTTTTCAGAATGACGTCTTGTGTGGCATGCTTTTCATCATAGCCGCGGAAAACGAACACAGGCTTTTTGTTTGAAAACAGCCGGATATTTTCGAAAACAAGATGGTCGTTGACACCCCGACGGTCGCCGCCAGCTGAATATTCCGGATGAAACTCCACAATCGCCATGCAAAGGGGTGGATTGTAATCCTTTGCATGGATGGCATAGGTTTCATCGTCATTCGTCTGGATGAGTGGCGGCGGGATGACGTCGTCGTATTCGACGGAAATGTTCCGCCATGTGACATGATGAACCCGTGCATAATCGACATTGCAGCAGTCCAACGCGGGGCCGGTCACATGGATGATGGCGCAGTTTTCGAAAAGGATGCCGCAAATCTCTTCTGCCCGCGTCTCGGCGCCGATTTCAAGGCATTTTCCCCAGTCATTCCAGATAACACAGTCTCTTACAATCACATGCCTGAAATTTTCATAACTGTCGCCATTATGGTGCATGGCCTCCTGGACGGCTTTTTCCACATCGTCTTGGTAATAGCAGTCGAAGCCTTTAATGCAGATGGAATCGTCAAATGTTCGTAGAAAACAATGGTCGATGATGACATTTTCGCAGTTGTGCATGTCGATGCCGTCTGAATTATAACGCCAGCAACCGATGATTTTCACATTGGAAATGGCGATGTTCCGACAACCAATGGGACGGATGTTGTAGACCAGGCTGTCACGGATCGTGATTCCGTCGATGACGACATTCGTGCAATATTCAAGTTGGATGGTGTGAAGCCGCACGGCATTGTTGACAGCCACTTTGTTGTTCTTTTCATTCGCCTCAAAGAGGATGGTTTCACGATTGTGGCTGTTGTCCAGAATGCCGTGGCCGATGATGCGGATGTTGTTGGCATCCATGGCTTTGACGCATGCGAAGACCACGGCGCCTTCGTCAATGAAAAGTGTCTGTCCGTCCTTCAGTTCAATCATTCCTGCTTCATGGACACCTTTACCGAAATAAATGACTTTATCGTCCGTGGGATTGATGTCGTATTGCGTTGGCTTGTCGATGAAGATGTGGAGCGCATGATGCCGTCCTGACGGTTCAAATGTGCAATAGGTACCGCCATTCAGGGGGAATCTTGCGGTGTTTCCATGGATTTGGGGCGTTACGCCAAGTGTGCATGGGCGGATAACCGACTGGCTAAGATCCTGATCCGACGTCACTTCGAATGTCACCGACTCGTCGGCTTCCATCAAAACAAATGGAACGATTTCCGACTGCTCAATCTGCCGTTGACGGCCCGGCCACCGTCTGTTAAACGGCTCCTTTGAAACGCGCGCAAACTGCAACGGCACCTCCACGCCGTTGGCTTTCACGGTGTAGTGTGTATCATTCAAAGTGGTTGGGGTGACCGGATAAACGTGCATCATGTGACATTCCTTACATGATGATGGCCGTTGGGGCATTGTTCTACGATCGTCCACATTCCTGCTTTTCCAAAAACTATTGTTATGCCCCATGACCACCCATATACAACAAGAGGCAATACGCGAGAGGTGGGACACGAATGGGGCCAAAAGGAGGCAGAAAAACAGCTAACTATGTTCATCCATGGTGACATGGTTGAACATTTACAGTTATTCTGCGGTTGATCAACAACCCTTATGAGGAACCAAGGGATTCCTCATAAGGCCATTTGGGGCGAAGTCTGCTATTTAAGATGTTCAGGGACAATGACTTTGTCAATCATGTCGTGGAACTCCTCCCGTTTGCGGATGAGCCAATGGCGAGTGCCGTTGACCAGGGCCTCGGCGGGGCGGAGGCGTCCGTTATAGGGGTAACTCATGCCAAAGCCGTAGGCACCGGCGTTTTCCACGACAATGATGTCATTGAGCGTGGTGCCTTGGGGAAGAAGCCGATCCCGAACCCAGTAGTCCGTGTTTTCGCAGAGCTGTCCGCAAAGCCCAAGGGGAATCCGCGGCTCGTCTTCTCTTCCATTGACATAAATGTGGTGATAGGAGCCATATAGAGCGGGGCGGACCAGGACATTCATGCCCACATCGGTTCCGATGATCCGCTTGTAGCTGTCTTTGACCGCATGGACTCTGCCGATGATGTAGCCTGCGTCGCCGACAAAGTAGCGGGCCGGTTCCATCATGAGTCGCGGGGCCTTCATGCCATACTGCGCCACTTTCGCCTTGAACACGCCAGCGACCTGTTCGGCCGCCTTCTCGATGTCCAGGCAGGCGTCTTCATGGCGGTACGGAATGCCCAGACCGCCGCCCAAATCGATGAATTCGAAATCAATGTCCAGTTCGGCGGAGACCTTTCCGATGATGTCCATGAGCAGTTCCGTGATGAAGCGGAAATACTCCGGGTCCCGAATGCAGGAGCCGCACATCATATGCGCTCCGAAACGGTGGATTCCCGCCGCCTTCGCAGCCCGATAGGCATCCATGACTTGAGTGGGATGAACGCCGAATTTTGCCTGCGGTCCCGCATTGGTGACAAAATCGCCGACTTCGCTTTGGCCATAGCCGGGGTTGACGCGGAAGGACAGCAGGGCGGGGGTGCCGAATTTCAGAACGCGGGGGAGGAGAGCGGGGTCGTCCAGATTGAAGATCACGCCGCTTTCCAAACCCTGTCGAATGTCGTCATCGGAGAGGAAGTTGCCACTGAACATGACGTTTTCGCCCCCCAGACCGATGGTTTTGGCCAGCAGAATCTCATTGATGCTGGCCGCATCGATGCCGGCGCCTTCCTGCCGCAGGATATTGGCCACGGCCAGGTTGTTGTTAGCCTTAATGGCATAGAAGAAGCGGAAGTCGGGGTAGTATTTGCGGAAGGCCCCAAGGGCGCGGCGGAAATTGGCGCGGATACGGTTCTCCTCATACACATAGAGAGGAGTGCCATAGGCGGCGGCCAGTTCGGTGACGGGAACGTCTTCCAAATAGATTTGACTGTCTTTGATTTGCATCGTCTGTTGCCTTGTTGTGAAGCCGATTGCGAGGGCGGGCGTGATAAAAGGAGTTGTTGGCGGCCCTTTCTGCCATTTCAGGAGCTAGATTTCGTGGACAAAGAGGCCGTCCCGCAGCTTGGGCTCAAACCAAGTGGATTTAGGCGGCATGATGGCGTGTTGATCGGCAATGGCCATAAGTTGTTCCAATGACGTCGGATACATGGAAAATGCGACCTTGCCTTCTCCTGAACGCACCCGCCGTTCCAGTTCACCGGTGCCGCGGATGCCGCCAATGAAATCGATGCGTTTGCTGGTCCGTGGGTCGTCAATGCCCAGCAGCGGAGCCAGAACCTGATTTTGGAGCAGACTCACGTCCAACTTGTCGACGGCGCTGTCCGTTTCCGGCTGTTTTAGAGTCAAGAGCCGCCAGCCGTCGTTCATGAACATGCAGACGGTGCCTGGGCACGGGGGAACGGGGGCGTCCGCCGGAGCAATCTGGCAGATGGCGGCCAGTTTTTGGAGGAATTGGTCGGAAGACATGCCATTGAGGTCGAAAATCAGACGATTGTAGGCGAGAATCCGCAGCTGTCCTGCCGGAAAGATGACGGAGAGGAAGCGGTCGGATTCGCCGACGCAGTTTTGACTGGCGAGCAGGGCATGGGTGCGAGAGGCGGAGGCGGCTCGATGATGTCCATCCGCGATATAGAGCAGGGGGATGGCGTCGAAGGCGTCGGCCAGGGCGGGGGTGTCATGGGAGGCGACTCGCCAGCCGGTATGGCGGATGCCGTCATTGGCGGTGAAATCGAAAAGGGATGGCCCCTGCATGGTTTTCTCCACAATCGCATCCACGGCGGCGGAGTCCCGATAGGTCAGGAAGACGGGACCCGTTTGTGCACGCAAGGTCGAGATGTGGCGTGTGCGGTCATCTTCCTTTTCCTTGCGGGTCTTCTCGTGCTTGCGGATGATTTCATTGTCGTAATCCGCCACGGAGGCGGCGGCGACCACGCCCGTCTGGCGGCGGCCATCCATCACAAGGGAATAGATGTAGAAACAAGGGGCTGAATCCTGCACAAGGACTGTCTTGCGCATGGCTTTCCAGTTTTCTGCAGCCTTGGCATAGACTTCTGCCGCATAGGGTTGGACGGAATCTGGAAGTTCAATTTCCGAACGGGTCACCCGCAGAAAACTGTTGGGGTTGCCTTCCGCCATGGCGGCGGCTTCTGCGCGATTCATGACATCATAGGGCAGGGTGGCCACTTCGGCGGCTTTGCCTTCGGCGGGCATGACCGCCGCAAACGGATAGATTTTCGACATGACAGACCTTTCTCTGGAATCCACTGGAGGTTTTCAAATTAGAATACCTTATAACATAGTGGCTGTGCCGCGAAAGTCTAGCAGGGACACCTCACCGAGTTGTCGTTCGTCACGATTCAGCGGAGTTGAGAGCCATAGGCAAAAAGGTTCCCTTTCTGCAAGGTGGAAATTTGCCACGGCAGGAGTCTAAAGTATATTAATTGTATAGACGCGAGAGTGGCGGAATTGGCAGACGCGTTGGATTTAGGTTCCAATGTCGAAAGGCGTACGGGTTCGAGTCCCGTCTCTCGTACCATCGGCGCCCCATTTTTCAGGGTATAAAAAAACGCCTTTAACCCTCTGATTAAATAATTTAACACATTTGCCATATTGGGCAAATTTACCACTGAGGGAAACAATAAGTGACGGGCTGTTCTCCAGTTCTCTCATGATCTCCAGCTTCAGCGGCTTTCCGCTTGGTGAAATTTTACAAGTCAAGTCAGCCTAACGGAAAATTCGGGGGTGGAAGATTTGCATTTTGGGATAGGAAGACTATTTTAATGTGTTGTCTTTGAAGAATGCCTTCGTAGCTCAGCCGGTAGAGCAGTTGACTCTTAATCAATTGGTCCGGGGTTCGAATCCCCGCGAAGGTACCATTTGCGGCGTCTGCATGTCTTAGGATGTGCAGACGCTTTTTTGTGTGAAAAAAAGGCATATAAAACGAAAAAATCCCGTAACTTACTGAAAGCCACGGGATTGAAAATGGAGCCAGAGATCGGACTCGAACCGATGACCGCCTGATTACAAATCAAGTGCTCTACCAACTGAGCTATTCTGGCATGACAAGTAAACTAATGTAACCCTCTCTTCTGGAAATGCAAATCCCTCAGCCACGGATTCGTCTCAATATTCCAAAACAATGGGGCTCATAGGCAACCTATGAAGATTATGGGCCCGATTGTCCTGTTGTCGTGTGTTAATCTATAAATCATTTGTAATAAACTATTTATAGAAGAAATCATGGGGTCGTTGTGTCTAATTCCCTTCTGCCCCTTTCTGCATGAATAAGGTGGAGGTGGGGTAGGCGAAAGAGAGGCCTGCGTCGTTGAAGCGCTGGAGGACAGCCATGTTGAATTTTCCCTTGTAGTCCTGTAGGGTGTACCAGTTGGTGGTGTTGAACCACACATACCCCTGTATTCGAAGAGAGTAGGTGGCGCATTCCGTGAAGGCGAAGCGGGCAGGGTGGTCCGGAAGCATATGGTCGGCCATCTCCTTGCAGATTTCTTCAATGATGGCCAAGGCGTTGCGCATCTGTTCTGGAGATGTCTGATAGACCAAATCGAAGCGGAACGGTTCGCGATAGAAGGCCCGGTTGCTGAAATTGTCCAGCTGGGTGTCGGCGATGACGCGGTTGGGGATGTCGATGACACGTCCTTCGAAGGCACGGACACGGATGCTCCGCAGGCCAATCTGCTCCACGGTGCCCTCCGCATCACCGATTTTGATCCAGTCTCCCACCTTGAAAAGCTGGCTACCCAGAATGGAGAAGGCGCCGAAAAGGTTGGCGATGGTGTTTTGGGCGGCGAAAGCGACGGCGACACCAACGACCCCCGCGCCAGTGATCAATGGCGTAATCTCCACATGGAAAAGGTTTTGCAGGATGAAGAGAATCGCGATGAACCAGACTACCGTTTTAGCGAGACGCCGCAGCAGATCCAACATCAGCTTGCTGGTCGCGTAGGTCTCCTGATTCCGTCGGCGGAAGCGTTGGGACCACACATTGTCGATGGCATTGATGAAATTGAGGATTCCCGCCAGAAAGATTAGGATGAAGAGGGCGAAGAAGATTTTGTCGATGATTTGGTCAATGTGTCCAGGGAAGTCAATCAGACTGTTGCTGTAGGAGAGTCCCGTGAAGAGGAAGAGCAGGGCGATGTGCATGGAGAGTTTGTGGATGAACTTGCCCAGGCCTTCGGAGAGTTTTGCGGCCCCTTTGCTGATGACATGGCGGAGGGTCAGGAGGATGGCGAAAAAGACCACCACGGAGATGAGGGCGCTGGTGCCGCATTTCTGAAGGGGGATTCGGTTGGCCTCAAACCAGCTTCCGACTTCAGAGGCGTTGTTTGCCAAAGCGGAGATGGCCACCGGAATGCTTTCGTCGCCCTCAGCCGGATTTGGGGCGGGGCGGAGCACTGGAATGGGGGATTGGGCGGGAGTGTCGGTTTCTGTTGATGCAGGGATTTTCATATTTTATTGTGATAGAGTATGTTATATGCTTGTAGATGGTGTGGGACAACGGCTTGCCATGCCATGGCGATGCAGCCGGATGGCGGGTACCGTCTCCCCATGGGGAATGGACCTACATATAGTTTAGCATAAAATTCCAAAAAAAGAAATGAGAAGAAATCTTGAAAATTTACTCAGGAGGCATATTGTAAGGGCATGATGACATGCTATTTTTATAGGATAGCATGTTTTTTGCCGGCTCTGGGAGTCGGTTCGGATGCCTTTGGCATCGTATTGTAGACCATATTGTGAATGGAATGTGAACATGAGCGAAGCAAAGCTAATCATCCTGTCTGAGGATAAACGTGGGACCTCTTTCCCTTTGCTGAAAGAGGAAATCACCATCGGCCGAGCCAACAATGCGGATTTTTGCATTCAGGACCCGACGATCAGCGGACATCATTGCACGGTGATTCAGACGGGTGATGGATGGTCGGTCCGCGACGAGGGGAGCACCAACGGCACGCGAGTGAACGGTGAAGATGTGGAAGGAGAGCGGATTGTGCCTCTTAACCAGGGGGACATTCTGCAGGTCGGCAGTGTGGAATTGCTGTTCGACGATGGCAGTGAGCGTCTGCCGGACACCCATGGAGCCAAAGTCATCAATCTGGAGGAGACGGTGGTCGTGGACTCGCCGATGCGCTCCATGGAGAATTTGGGCACCCGCACCAAAGCGAAGAAATCTGACTCTCTTCGGGACAACGGGACTCAGAAAGGGATCTTCATCTTGATTCTTGTGCTGTTAGCGATCGGCGTCGTCTCCGCCCTGGTTTATCTGTTCCTGCAGATGAACAAGGCGTAAATTCGCGTCGCGCTGCTGGAGGAAAGGGCGTCGTCTACGGCCCGCTGGCCGAAATTGATTTGGCAAGGCGGGACGTAGTATTGACGCACTGGCGACGAAGGTGATAGGCAGCCTCCTTTGCAGACTCCGTTCTTCGAGGCGGATGTCTGCCGAAGGGCGGTTACTTGGCTGCCTTTTCAGGAGCCGTTTTCCTCCGCCTTCTCGAAAAATCGACTTCCCAAGCCCATGGCCATGGGGGCAGATTTTGCCTTTAAACTCCCATGGATGATGGTGATGAGAAGAACTATGAGTGTTGAAAAATGGACAATAAGCCAAAAAATCCTCTGAACAACTTGAACGGCGGTCAGAACCGGCCGTCGATTCTTCCTGTCAAGCAGCTGATCTTTTGGGCCGTGCTGATTTTTGTCGGTCCACTGTTGGTCATGTGGTTCAATTCGCGGAACAACGCCCGCACAACTGTGCTGACGGCATCGGATTTCGAAGAGCTGCTTTTGGGGAAGCATATCCATACCGCCGTGGTGGTGGAGCAGTCGTCCACCAGCATCCAAATCATTCGAGGCAAATTCTGGCCGCGAGACCGTCAGATTGGGCGGGAGGAGGATTTGGCGTCCTATGAGACGAAGGTGATCTACACGGAGGCGTTGGACACGTTGCTGCGGAATTCGGGAGTCATTCGAGAGGCTCGTGCGTCCAATGGTCTGTTGGGCAGCCTATTGGTTTCCGTTCTGCCTATTCTGCTGTTGGTCACGGTTTTCTATTTTCTGTTCAACCGACAGATTCGTTCCGCAAACCATGGAGCGATGATGTTCGGCAAGAGCCGGGCTCGTCTGCTGAATCCGTCTCAAGGCAAGGTGACATTGAAGGATGTGGCTGGCATCACGGAGGCCAAGGAGGAGATGCAGGAGATTGTGGACTATCTGAAGGACCCAGGCCGTTTTGAGCGATTGGGTGGCCGGATTCCGCGAGGCGTCCTGATGGTTGGGCCACCTGGAACCGGCAAGACCCTTCTTGCAAAAGCCATTGCGGGAGAGGCGGATGTGCCGTTCTTCTCCATTAGCGGTTCAGATTTTGTCGAGATGTTTGTAGGCGTGGGTGCCAGCCGTGTCCGTGACATGTTCGATGAAGGAAAGAAGCATGCACCGTGTCTGATTTTCATTGATGAGATTGATGCCGTGGGCCGTTCCCGCTTCAGCGGAATCGGCGGCGGTCATGACGAGCGGGAGCAGACCCTGAATGCGTTACTTGTTGAAATGGATGGCTTTGAAGGAAACACAGGGGTGATTGTGCTGGCGGCCACCAACCGTCCGGATGTCTTGGATCCGGCTCTTTTGCGTCCAGGTCGTTTTGATCGACAGATTACCATCGACCTTCCGGATCTCAAAGGTCGTTTGGACATTTTGAAGATTCACGCGAAGAAGGTGAAGTTGGCTCCGGACACAGACTTGCGCGTCATCGCCAGAGGAACTCCTGGCTTCAGCGGAGCGGATTTGGCCAATCTCATCAACGAGTCGGCGCTTTTGGCGACCCGTTTGGGGAAAGACAGCATTGGCCTGGCCGAGCTGGAGGAGTCCCGTGACAAGGTGCGTTGGGGCAAGGAGCGGCGCAGCCTGAAGATTGACATGCATGACCGCCAGGTGACGGCTTATCACGAGGCGGGCCATGCGCTGGTGGGCATGCTCTGCAAACACACGGAGCCTCTCCACAAAATCACCATCATCCCGCGGGGCGTCTCCTATCTGGGGGCCACGATGCAACTGCCTGAGCAGGATCGTTACACCATGACGCAGAACGAGTTGCTGGATCGCATCGCCGTCACCATGGGCGGCCGCGTCGCCGAACTGCTCACCTTCAAGGAAATCACCAGCGGCGCCGCCATGGATATTCGTCAGGCGACGGACATCGCCAAGAAGATGGTGTGCCAATGGGGCATGAGCGACAAGATGGGCCCCTTGAGTTATGCGGGACGGGAGGAGCATATCTTCTTGGGACGGGACATCACGCGCAGCGAGGACTTTAGCCAAGAGACGGCCAGAGAGATTGATCTTGAGATTCGTCGGCTTGTGGAAGAGGGCTATCAGCGTGTGCTGAAGATGCTTACGGAAAATCAAGACAAACTGGAACTTCTGGCGAAGGCCCTTTTGGAGAAGGAAACTCTGACAGGCGCGGAGGCCTATGAGGCCGTTGGCATGGAAATGCCGCCCTCCACCGTCGTGGAGGACGAACTTGCCGATGATGAATCGCGGCAGAAAGAGGCGGACAATCCTGAGCCAGAAGCGGAAGCCGCCGCCAACGCCATGCCGCAGCCTCCAGAACTTCCTCATGATCAACATGATACGACTGGCGCATAGATGCATTACGATTGCATCATCATCGGCGCTGGCATGTCTGGACTCAGCGCGGGCATTCGATTGGCCCACTATGGCAAGAAGGTCTGCATCTTCGAACGACATGTCTTTCCCGGCGGCCTGAATTCCTACTACCCCCGCAGGGGCCATTTTATGGACGTGGGGCTTCACGCCATGACCAACTATGTCCCTGATGGCAAAGATCATAAGGCCCCGTTGAACCTCCTGTTGCGGCAATTGCGGCTTCGTCGCGAGGAGTTGGCGCTCTGTCCCCAGTCCTTTTCCCTTATCCGATTCCCGCAGAGGGAGTTGCGTATCACCAATGACTGGAAAGACTTGATGGGGCAAGTGCGGCAGTTCTTCCCTGAAGACCATGATGGCCTGACTCGTTTTGTCGAATGGCTCACCAAAGAGGACGTGTACCACGGTATCTGGCCCCCCTCCAACGCGGCTGAGTGCCTTGCTGAATATGTCTCCAACCCGCTGTTGCGGGACATGCTGTTGTTTCCTGTCATGGTCTATGGATGCCCTCAAGCAGAGCAAATGGATTTCCAGATGTTCTGCATTTTGTTCAAAAGCATTTTCCTGGAGGGACTTGCGCGTCCGAAACATGGCATAAAACCCCTGCTGGACACGTTGGTGGAGAAATTCCGCGCCAATGGGGGCGAATTGGCTTTGGGAAGAGGAGTCCGTCGGCTTCATGGGGAGGGAAACCGTCTTGTGGCCGTGGAGTTGGACAATGGCGAAACCCATACGGCAGAGTCATTTGTGTCTTGCCTGGGGATTCCTGAGACCATGGCCCTTTGCGATGACAGGGTAGGGGACGATTGGACTCATTGGCCGACGGGAAGCATGGGATTCATGGAGACCATTTTCCAGATGACCTGTCCGCCCTGCGAATTGGGCCTGGAGGCCTGCGTCACCTTCTGCAGCCTCAAGGAGACCTTCCGCTATCAGCTTCCAGCGGATGGCGAAATGGAGGCCTATGTCCTGTGCGTTCCAGACAACTATGTGGGCTGTGGTGATGGTCCGGCCGCCCGTCAGGTTCGCATCGCGCAACTGACCCGTCCGGCTTATTGGCTTGACATGGAAGAACTTAGCTACCGCAGGGCGAAGGAGGAGATGGCTCAACGCAGCGCCCTTCTGCTGGACAGTCAGTATCCAGGATTCATGGAACACGTCGATGCCCACGAGACTTTCACGCCGAAGACCATCCGTCGTTACACAGGCAAGGTCAATGGCGTCATCTATGGCAGTGTACGTAAGTCAAGAACAGGAGAGACTCCATGGGAAAACGCCTTTGTCAGCGGCACCGATCAGGGGCTGGTCGGCATCATGGGGGCGCTTATCAGTGGGGCGGCGGCCAGCAATAGACTGCTGACAAGCATTTGATAATTGGCAATTTGGCCTCTTTTCGCCAGCGCATCATAATTATTTCAGAAAATTTTTGGGATTCCGACTTGACAGGATGAATCCAAAGGCGGTTTGCCGCTGATTTGGATTGCCTTTGGCAGTGCTGAACCTTTCTTCCCATCCCTTCTGTTCATTTTCTCAACAAGTTATCAACAGGGCTGTTTTCTCGCTTTAGACAAAGTTATATATTTTATAACTAGTTGATTATCAATATTTTAGAAATATCATTTTTCACTTCGGACATTCAAGTGCAAACGTTTGCTTTTGCACAAGAAAAAGTTATCAACAGTTTGGAAAACCGCATTTTCAGAGTGCTGAAAAATGGATTTGCAAGTGACAAACTGAAATAAAATTGATAAAAATGACGATTCAGAAGGAGTCTCAAAATTCCACAGCAAAATCTGAAAGAGCGGCGAACTGCCGCCATGAGACCGTTCCCTGCTGTAGATTTTGTGCATTCTGTGGATGATAAAGGGGAGAAACCCTTTCTTTCGTCTTGCCAATTTGGAAAGAATGATTACATTTGAAACAGACAGGAGAATCTGACATGAACAGACTGGCTTTCCTATACCTTATATTATATATAGGCGGCTGCGGCGCGTTGGCGGGGGACTTTCTAGTCCGCGTGAATCTGACTGGAGCGCAGATTGCGGACATCCATTTTGGCTGTGCGGAGAAGGCGACGGACGGCTATGACGCCAAAATGGACATCTTTGCGCCGCCCATGGGCATGGGAACCGGCATTGTGGGCATGGTGAATCCGGAGCCCAATTTGCCGTCCTATTACAAGGACGTGCGTTCATTGAAACTTCCTCAAACTTGGAGTCTGCGCTGCGAGCCGCTGAAAGGCGGCAAGCCAATTGTCCTGAAATGGGACACGGCCCAGTTGCCTGCCGATGTGAAGCTGACGTTGGTGGCGGGGAAGGAGAAGCATGACATGCGGACGAAGAGCGAGTTCGCGGTCAAACGCAAGACCATTGTTTCGTTTGTCGCGGAGAAGCCGGCTCCCGTCGGCACCGCGGAACCATAAAAACAGCATAGGAATTCAGAACATGAAAAAGGCAGTGATTTTCGGCTGCGGCAACATTGGCCGTGGATTCATCGGGCAACTTTTCACGGAGTCCGGCTATGAGGTGACGTTTGTGGATGTGGTTCAGGAGCTTATTGACAAAATGAACCGCTGTGGCTCCTATCATCTCCAGACCGTGACTAACGACGAGGTGAAAGACTATCTCATCGGACCGGTTAAAGCAGTGAACAGCAATGACAAGGAGGCGGTGGCGAAAGTCGTCGCGGAGGCAGACATCGGGGCGACGGCCGTTGGGGCGAACGTCCTGAAGTTTGTGGTTCCCAACATTGCGGCGGGATTGGCGCTGCGGGCGAAGAACGGAGCGGGCCCCATCAATTTCATCATTTGCGAGAACCTTCATGGGGCGGCGCAGATTGTCCGCGACATGCTCAACGGCCTTATCGCCCCCGAGGCGAAGGCGTATTTGGACACCCAGACGGGTTTGGTCAACACGGTCATTGGCCGCATGGTGCCCGCGCCGACGCCGGAGATGCGGGCGGAGGACGCCACACTGATCCGCGCCGAACCCTACAAGGAGCTTCCTGTGGACAAGAAGGGTTTTGTGGGTCCCATTCCAGAGATTTCGGCCATGACGGCCTATGACGACTTTGAGGTCTTCACCGCCCGGAAGCTGTATGTCCATAACTGCGGCCATGCGCTGATGTCCTACGTGGGCTTCCTGCGGGGCTATGAATTTGGCTATGAGGCCATGGCGGACCAAGAGGTTCGCGGTTTCATGCTGGCTGGTCTAAAGGAAAGCGTCCAAGGCATTTGCGGCGAATTCCACGCGGATCCTGCGTGGTTGAACGCCCATGTGGAGGATCTGCTGGTGCGGTTCACGAACCGTCGGCTGGGCGATGTGATCTTCCGTCTGGGGCGGGATCCTCTGCGCAAACTGGCGGCGGAGGACCGGCTGGTGGGCGCGGCTAATTTGGCCTGCGCTCATGGCGTGAAGCCTGTACATCTGGCGTGGGGCATTGCGGCGGCGCTGTTCTTCAATCCGGAAGGCGACCCCAGCGCGGCGACCCTGCAGGAGAAGCTGAAGGCGGCGGGGCCAGAGGCGACGCTGAAGGAAGTGGCCGGAATTGAACCCGGAAGCGTCCTGGGCAAGTTGGTCATGGACGGCTATCAGGCCCTTCTCAAGAATCGTAAGGCATTGCCGGAGAATCGTTAATGATTATTGGCCTAGACATTGGCGGAACCAAATGCTCCGTGGTGAAGGCCGATGACGAAGGCCACATCCAGAAGACGCTTCGGTTTCCCACAACCCATGTTGCGGAGACGCTGGAGCGCCTCTTTCAGGCCATAGGACAATTGGAGCCAGATGGCTCGCAGACCGTGGGCATTGCCTGCGGCGGTCCGCTGGATGCGGCGGCAGGAGTGGTGCTGTCGCCGCCGAATCTTCCCGAATGGGACGGCGTGCCCATTGTGGCCGAAGTGGAGCGGCGGTTCGGCGGCCGTGCCTTTCTCATGAACGACGCCAACGCCTGCGCTTTGGCCGAATGGCAGTTTGGCGCAGGCAAAGGCACACGCAACATGGTCTTTCTGACCCATGGCACAGGCATGGGTGGTGGACTAATCATTGATGGACGCCTCTATGAGGGGACCACAGGGGACGCGGGAGAAATCGGCCATGTGCGCATGGCGCCGAACGGACCTGTCGGCTACAACAAGGCCGGCTCCTTTGAGGGATTCTGCAGCGGCGGCGGACTGGCGCGGCTTGCGGAGGGGCGAATCCCTGGCTTGCCTCATCCCACGGCGAAGGAATTGGCCGAAGCGGCGGAACGCGGTGTTTCGGAAGCCCTTGCCGTGTGGGAGGAAAGCGGACGCTGGCTGGGCAGGGGATTGGCGATTCTCATTGACATCCTGAACCCGGAGCGCATTGTCTTGGGCAGTGTCTACACCCGATCCGGACGCTTTTTGGAGCGGACCATGCGAGAGGAGCTGGAGGCGGAGGCGCTGCCGCAGGCTTTGGCCGCCTGTCAGATTGTACCTGCCGCGCTGGGAGAGGCGACTGGCTGCATGTCCGCCGTGGCAGTCGCCAAATATCGAATGTCATAAGTTGTTTATAATCAATAAGTTAGATAGGAGATGCCATGAAACCGTACCTGGGCTTGGCCATATTGCTTGCCGCATCATCCGTGGGGGTCGCCGCTGATTTGCTTGAGACGTCCAACATTCTGATTCGGGATCCCTTCATCCTTCCTGTTGCGGAGGAAAATGCCTATTACATGGTGTCCAGCGGCTCCGCCGGAGAAGGCGGACCCGGCTTTATGTTATACAAGAGCAATGATTTACAAAAATGGGAGAAGCCCTTCCGCATCTTCACGCCGCCGGAGGGCTTTTGGGCGACAAAGGAATTTTGGGCGCCTGAAATCCATATGTACAAGGGAAAATACTATCTTTTCGCCTCCATGAAATCACCGAACCATTACCGTGGGACGCAGATTTTCGCTTCTGAAACCTCCACGGGGCCCTATCAGCCGATTTCCGAAGGGCCGGCCACGCCGGAACATTGGGAGTGTCTTGATGGGACGCTCTACGTGGAGGATGGCGTGCCGTACATCGTCTTCTGCCATGAATGGTGTCAGGTCCGCAACGGCACCATTTGCGCCCAGCGTCTTTCCGACGATCTGAGCCGCCGCGTCGGTAATCCCAAATATCTCTTTTGCGCGACGGATGCCCCATGGGTCACGAAACGCCCCTGCAAAGAGCGCGATTATCCTGCCTATGTCACCGACGGCCCCTGCTTCTACAAAAGCGCGAAAGGGCGCTTGTTCCTACTGTGGTCCAGTACCCCAAACGGCCGTTACACGGTGGGCATTGCGGAAAGCTCCAACGGGCGGCTGGACGGCGAATGGACACAGCATGCCAAACCGCTTTTCTCTGAGCATGGCGGCCATTGCTCCATCTTTCGCAAGTTTGACGGAACGGTGATGCTTGTGCTTCATGCGCCAAATTCTCCTGGTGGACAGGAACGCGCGAGGTTCTTCCCGCTTCTGGAGGACGCGGATGGCATGATTTCCATTCAGCAATAGGATCTTGCGACTTCTTATGAATAGGGGACGGGAACATGAGCTATCAGCAGTTGAGTTTTTTCCTTGACGAGACGGATGAGCCGAAAAAACGTCCAGAGAAGGACGCTGTGCGGAAAAGCCGTCCTGCGGAGGACGACGAAGCCATTCGCCATCTGGAGGAAGAGATTCAGCATCACAACGACCTCTATTGGAAAAAAGGCGCTCCAGAGATTAGCGATGTGGAGTATGACCGGCTGGTGGAGCGTCTGCGGAGTCTGGATCCCGATAATCCGCTGCTGAACACAGTGGGCGAAGCCGCCGCCGCAGGAGAGAAAATCGTCCACCGCAAGCCGATGCTGAGTTTGGGTAAAGTATACACCACCAATGATTTAAAGGAATGGATGAGCAAAGTCGCCCGCTCCCGCGAAGAGGCGTTCTGGGTTCAGCCAAAATACGACGGCATCTCTGGCCGCCTCGAAAACGGTATCCTTGTGACGCGGGGGGATGGCAGAATCGGCGTCAATATCAGCGACAAATTGCCCATTATCGACATTGAATCCGACAAGAAAGACGGCATCCTCGGTGAGATTGTCATCCGGGACAGCGTATTTGAAACATCGTATCGCGATGTACTTACAAAAACGGGGACCCCTTTCAAGAACAGCCGCAACGCCGTCGCGGGCATTGTGGCAAATGATGGCGTGGACTTCTATCGCAGACAGGGGGCCAGACTGACGTTCGTCGATTACGACAGCCATCGTTTCCTTCTCTATCTGAAGGACTTCGATGCACAATGGGAGGGCATTCGCAGCGAAATCGTGAAACTGGACTATCCCATGGACGGCATTGTGGTCAGGCTGATGGACTCCGCTTACGGCGAGTCTCTTGGCTACACGGAGCACCATCCGCGCAACGCCATTGCGCTGAAGTTCACCAATGAGTCTGTGGAGAGCGTGGTGACCGGCTTCACCTTCACCATCGGCAAGCGCGGCACGTTGGCGGCGACGGCGCAGATTGAGCCGCGGGACATTGGCGGCGTCACGGTCACAAATGTGAAAGTGCCTGTGCTGGATACATTTGAAGGACAGCCTGGCATCGTGGAAGGCGGCATTCGCATTGGCTCAAAAGTGCGTGTGGAGCGCGCCGGCGACGTGATTCCGTACTTGGCGGAGGTTTTGGATGTGGGGGATGCGCCTCCCACGGAAGTGACGAACTGTCCCGAATGCGGCAGTCTGTTGGAGCGGGATGGCGCGAATCTGTTTTGCCGAAACCCCGAATGTGGCGAGCAGCATCTGAACCGACTGTATTTCAGCGTGGCCACCGTGGGCATGTTTGGAATTGGCAAGGAGATTGTCCGCTCCATCATGGAACGGACTGGCATTCGGGATCTTCTGGGCTTCATGCGGCTGAAGAAGGAAGCGCTTTTCAATGCGGAAGGCTTGGGCTGCGTGCGAATTATGGCAATCATGGCGGAGATTGAGAAGGCGCGCCAATGCGATGCGGTCCAGTTCCTCACGGCGCTGAATATTCCGGAACTGGGTCGCAAGGCCGCTGAGGAGCTGCTGAAACTTTATCCGCTGGAGGAGATCCTGAAGGGACTAGATATAGCACAACTGACACGGGCCGTCGGCATTGGCGAGGTGATGGCACGACGCATCCATGATGGCATCGAAAAGGAGCAAAGCTATATCCATGAACTACTTGGAGAGTTCAATTTGAAACCGTCAACGCCCGTTGGCGCCGATGACAAGACCATCTGCTTCACCGGAAAGTCCACACGGCCGCGTTCTGAAATGCATCAGGCCGCCCGTGAGAAGGGACTGGTTCCTGTGGACACCGTGACCTCCGCCACAACGTACTTGGTGGTGGCGGATCCTTCGTCAACATCGTCTAAAATCCTCAAGGCCAAGAAGATGGGTGTTACGATCCTGTCAGAGGAGGCCTTTTGGTCTATGTGAGAGACACCATGACCGGATTGTTGGAGACAAGTCGCCTGCGGCTTCGCGGATGGCATTTGAGCGACCTGGCGGACTTCTATGAATACATCCGCCAGCCGGATGTGGGTCCCTCCGCTGGATGGCTTCCCGTGACTAACCTGAAGGACTGCAAGGCATTGCTGACCACGCGGTTCATTGGGGAGCCCGCCTATTGGGCCCTAGAATTGAAGGCAAATCGTAAGGTGTTGGGTTCCATAGGGTTAACAAAAGACGTGAAACGCAGTTATCCCAAAGCGTTTTCCATGGGCTATTCCATGAATCATGACTATTGGGGACAGGGACTGATGACGGAGGCCGCCAGACGCATTGTCCGTCATGCCTTCGAAGACCTTGGCGTGGAACTGCTTAGCTGTTATCATTATGGAGAGAACCTGCGTTCGCGGCGCGTCATTGAAAAATGCGGCTTTGTCTTCGAGGGCGTGCTGCGCCAATGCAGCTGGACGCCCGATGGATTGCTTCACGACGACTACTGCTATTCGCTGACGCGGGAGGATTTCCTAAACGGAAGGAGGGAGGAATGAAAACGGAACGAACTTGGCCCGTGTTGGTCGCCTTTGCGGTTCTCTGTGCCATTGTCATTTGCCTGCCTCCTGGAGCCTCCCTGCGTCTGCGCGCCATGGGACAGCTGGTCATGGAGCCGGGCCGCCAGTGGTCTTTGATGGTCAATCGGGCCGTTCGCGGAGCGTTGGGTGGCCTGGACGCCATGGACAAACGGCAGGATTTCGACCGAAGCATTGAGGAAAGCGCCTATTACCGCCAGATGGCCAGAACCATGGAGGCCCGCCTGAAGGAAAAGGAAATGGAAATCCGCTTTTTGAAGAGCCGTCTGCGGATTCCCTATGAAGACAAAGGATTTACATATGTGGTGGCGGAGGTCATCCGAAGGGATCCCCTGAGCGGATATTATGACACGATGCAGATTGGCCGAGGCACCTTGGACGGCGTCCGCAAAGGGCAGTTGGTGGTTGGACTGGAGGGGCTTCTGGGCATTGTGGACAGTTGTGGCGACCGCACCAGCTCCGTCATGCTGATGACCCATCCGGATTTCAGCCTCGCCTGCAAGATTCCCGCACGAAACGTCACGGGACTGTTGCGGGGACGCATGCTGCGGGAGAGCGCGGGACCGGATCTGCTGCTGCCCACCCAAAGCGTGGTGGTGGACAAGCTCTACGGAACGCTTTTTGACCAAGTGCAGGAGGGAGACCAAGTCTTCACCAGTTCCGGTGGCGGCGCCACGGACGTGACCGACGGCATCTTGGTTGGCGCGGTCACGGACATGGCCAACGACGAATTGGGTGCCCCGCGTCTGCAAGTGCAACCCATTGAATATCTTCCGCAGCTTCGCTATGTGCTGGTGGTGCTGACGGCACCATCGGATCAGGCCCTGAAGGCCCGTTTGTCCACGGAGGGGCAGCCATGAGACTCTCCCTGCAAGGCGGCAACGGCCCGCATCTGGTTGAGCTGGATTTGAAGCTGAATCTGCGGCTTCTGCAGGACTATGTGCAGCGGTCGGACGGACTGTGGGGCCATTTGCGCCATGTGCTCTTCGCATTGGTGGCCCTTTGGGTGGCCTGCGCATGGCAAAGCGGTGTCTTCGACGGGTTCCCGGAGCTGCCCTTTTGCCCGCTTTTGAATCTGTGTGTGGTCTTTGCTGCACGGCGACGACTGATTTATGCTTTGGCTTTGGCCTTTGTGGGCGGCCTGTGGTGGGATGCTGTGTTCTTTCTGCCCCTAGGCACCCATTCGGCCTTGCTCGGGGCAGTGGTTTGGGGCTGCCACAAGGTCTCCGTCCAGCCGTGGGCATGGCAGTCTGCCATGGCCAGCCATTGGGTGCTGGCAGGAGTCTCCCGAATGATCTATGTATGTGGAGGACTTTGCCTTATGGGCGGCGGCATGGCGTGGGGGCAGCGCATCGCCTTGCTTCCCAAACATTTGGCGGGAGGCATCCTGCTGGACGGTGTGTGCTTCCTTCCAATGCTGTTTTGGACCATGGACGGGCTGGCGGCATTGATTCTTCCAAGACATTCTGTCAGAGAGAGTTACAGCGAACGGCCATGACTGAAGGGCATCAAGAGGACACATTCCGAAAATGTCGCTTCCAGGCGCTGCTGGTGGTATTGCTGACTGGTGGCCTTCTGGCCGTGGTGGGTCGCATCCAGATGGTGAAGCGGGAGGAGTGGGAGCCTCGCATCCGCAATCAGCAGATGCGGGTTCGGCTGATGCCGGGGCGGCGGGGCACGCTCTATGACCGCAATGGCGTTCCCCTCAACATCAGTGTCCCTCGCTATGATTTGGCCATCAATGTGGAGGAGCTGCGGGATCCAAGGGACACGCGGAACCGGACTTTGCGGCAGCTTTCCAGCTTGGTGGCGGAGTTGGGCATCCGATTGGGTCCCATGTATTATCGGACGCGGCCAGAGGAGGAGGATATCCGTCGCCATCTCGCCAACCGCGCCAACACCCCGCTGGTCCTCTGGCGGAATGTGGACGAGGCCGCTTTGGCCCAATGGGGTGAAGCATGCAGGGAAATCCGTGGTCTGGACGTGCTTATGGCATGGAGACGCCACTATGAGAGCCCCGATTTGGCGCCTCAGCTGCGAGGTTTCACTCATCATATGGACATCACCGCCGCCGCCCCTTCCGAAAATCAGACAGGCCTGGAGAATCTGCCCCGCCATTTATTCTATAACCAAGTCTACAAAGAGCTGGCTGGTGTGGGAGGCATGGAGGCGGCCTGCAACGACACGCTGACGGGGCAGGTGGGCGAGGAGTTGCTGCAGGTGGATGTCTTCAGCTATTTGAAGGAAGTGCATTACCGCACTCGCTCCTTGCCTGGAACCGATGTAACGCTGACTATTGATTTTGAGTTGCAACATATTGCAGAGCAACAATTTAGAGAAAAAGAGCTGACTGGGGCACTCGTGGTGATGGACGCGAGGACCGGAGAGGTCGCCGTATTGGCCAGCGAACCGTCCTTCCGTTTGGACGAACCTCAGAAAGCTTTGGCTAACTCACAGTTGAATCGGGCTTTAGGCGGCCTTTATCCGCCTGGATCCATCTTGAAGCCACTGGTGGCGTTGGCGGCTGTGGAGGCGGATGTGGTGAAGCCAGAAGACGAAATCGACTGTCCGGGGTATTTCCCTTTGGGCATTTCGGGACGGTTGCGCTGCAATCATGCGGAAGGCCATGGAAAACTGGCGCTTCGGGAGGCATTGGCCCGTTCCTGCAACACCTATTTCTGCACGTTGGGGGCACGACTGGGGCCGGAGGGCTTTGAACATTTGGCGGATAAAGTGCCTCTGGGTTGCATGTTAGGGACGGAGCTGCAAACGCAGGAGCAGGCGGGAATTTGCTTTAAACCCAGCTGGGTGAAGGCATTACGAAAACAAGACAAAACGTGGCGCTATGGTGATTTGGCCAACGGCGCCATCGGACAGGGGGACTGGCTGGTCACTCCTCTCCAAATGGCGGTCGTCACCTGTGCCATCACCACTGGCCGGCTCTTCCGCCCGAAATTGGTCATGTCCTCCGAAACGGCGCTGCTGGAGACGTTGGAATGGCCCGCCGAAGGCTGGCAGACCGTGAAAGACGGCATGAGGGACTGCGTCCAGGCTCCCTATGGCACGGGCTGGAGAATGCGCATCCCCGGCGTGGAGGTCATGGGCAAGACGGGCACGGCCGAAGTCGGCGGCATCGCCCGCCCCCATGCGTGGTCGGTCATGGCAGCGCCGGCGGACAATCCACAATGGATTGGCGTCTGCGTTGTGGAACATGGCGGTGGCGGCGGCAAAGTGGCCGCCCCCATTCTTCAGACCGTCATGGCAAAAACGCTCCAACGCATTGAAAATTAGCAATTTCCACAACAAGACATTATTGATCTCTTGCATCGCCGCTTGAAAACCGCAAAGTGGCAAGCCATATTAATGACGAATGTTCTGTCGATCAATTCAATAACAAAGGGAAAGGAGAAAACTCATGGCCATCATCACAGTCGCACGGGAATTGGGGAGCGTCTTTGAGTCGGAAGTGAAGAGCATCAGCGAGGCACTTCAAGCGCATGTCATCCATAAAGAACTGTTGGAGAAGCGATTCCAGGAAGCCGGCGCCGACCCCCGCACATTGGAGCGGTATGACGAGAAGAAGCCCGGGTTCTTTTCCTCCTTCTTCAACAATGAACAGGATGTTTATCTGCAGACCTTGAAGATGGTGCTGGTCAAGGAAATCTCCAAAGGACAGCATCTTGTGATTGGAAGAGGCGGCAACTATCTGCTGCGGAACCTGCCTAACTGCCTGAAGCTTCGCTTTGTGGCGCCGTTGGAGGTGCGGATACGGCGGCTGGCCGAGAACCGCGGCATCAGCGAGCAGGAGGCACGGAAGGCCATTGAGAGCAGTGACACCCATCGGGCGGGATTCTGCCGTTTCCACTATGACATGGACTGGAGAGATTCCACCCAATATGATCTGGTCATCAACGTGACCAATCTGACAACGGACGAAATTACCGCGATGGCCGTCCAGGCCCTGGCGTTCTTCCAGCTTCCGGAAAAGGAGACGGCCGGCGCCGAACTGTTGAAGGACATGCTGTTGGAGGAGGAGATCATCCGGCAGGTGATTTTTGTGGAAAAGCTTCCCATTCAGTTCTTTGACGCCAAATGCAAACAGGGCGAGGCCACCATCAGCGGCATCGTCAACTCCCCCTCGGTGGCGGCAAAGGCGGCCCGTTTGGCGGCGTCCGTGGAAGGAGTTCATGGGGTGACCAATGGCATCCAGACGGTGGACTCCACTTTGGCGCGTCGAATGTAAGATATTGCAAAAGAACAAGTCATGTAATAAATTGCAAATGATAGTTATTTTATGGACTCCAGACTTTGGTTTCAGCAGGCGGTGCTTCCGTATAATGCGTTGATTTGCCGATACAACGAAATCGGCACCAAGGGGCGGAACCGCGGCAAGTTCGAGGAACGGCTAGCGGACGGTCTGCGCCGTGCCCTCAGCCCGCTGGGGGACATTCGCATTCTCTTTGAGCACGGACGTCTCTTCGTGGTGCCTTCCGAAGAGGGAAAAGTGTTCAGCGCCAGCGATTTGGAGCTAGTCCGCCGACGGGTTCCCTATGTGGCCGGCGTGGCTTCCGTCTCCCCTGGACTGCTTGTGGAGCCAACGCTGGAGGCCATTGATGCCGCCATGGAACGACATCTTTCGGAGATTGTTCGAGCGTTTTTGGAAGTCCATGATACAGAGCCATTTACATATGCAATGCAGGCGCGTCGCTGTGACAAGTCCTTTCCTTTGACCTCCGCCCAGCTGGAAATCCGCTATGGGGAGCAGGTGTTGAAACGTTGGCCTCAATTTCATCTGGATTTGACCAAAGCGGCACTTCGGATTGAGCTTGAAGTCCGTTTCCATCAAGCATTTATCTCCATAGAGCGCATTGCGGGGCCAGGGGGACTTCCCGGCGGAAGCAGTGGCCGTGTGCTGGCGTTGCTTTCCGGCGGCATTGATTCCCCCGTGGCCTGTTATCAGATGATGCGCCGTGGCTGCATTGTGGATTTCATCACTTTTCACAGCGAACCCTACACCCCGCCTGCCTATTTGACGAAAATCTGCGGCATTGCATTGCATCTGAATAAGATACAAAAACGCGGCCGCCTTTTCGCCACCAATCTCATCGAGGCCCAGAAGGCCATTCGGGACACCTGCAAAAGCAAATACCGCACCGTGCTGTATCGCCGCATGATGCTACGCGTGGCAAGCGCGTTGGCCACGGCGCTGGAAACCTCCGCGCTGGTGACGGGGGACAATCTTGGGCAGGTGGCCAGTCAGACCCTCGCCAACATGGCGGTCATTGACAATGCCACCTCCTTGTTGACCCTGCGTCCGCTGTTGACCTTTGACAAGCTGGACACCGTGGCTATTGCCCAAAACATCGGAACCTATCCGCTGTCCATTGAAAATGTGCCGGACAGCTGTTCCGTCTTCGCTCCAGACGATCCCGCCACCAATGCGGAACTTGTTCGGGTGGAAGAGGATGAACGTCATCTGGACATTCCAGCACTGCTGGCCGGATGTCTGAAGCAAACCGTCCTTCTCAATCCACTGACGATGGAACAGACGGACTTATCAGCGACTTGGCTGCGGGACCGAATCGGGAAGTAGTACTTGCTGATGCGCATGATGTTACGGCCATGGCCGTCGCGTCCATCACGACTCTGCTTTTCATCGCACTTCAAACACGCGGACTTGAAATTTCGTGAAGGGAATTTCGAGCACGCCTGGAGCGGCAAGGGAGAAATCTTTTGTCGGAAACAGCTCCGTCGCGGCGGTGACGCCGGGCAGGGTGATTTTCGCCGTCACATCGTTGACGGACGCATTGACGGTCATCAGCACCGTGCGCTTCTCACTGCGCTTCAACAGGATGTAGACAGGGGGACGATTCGCTTTGTCAACGGGACTGCCCTTGATGATCACAGGGGCGGCGGGTTGCGGAATCGGTTCGGCGGTAAGGACATCCAGCAGCGAGTCGAGTTCGCGGGCGACATTGGTCAGTTCCTCCCATCGGTCAGGAAGGGTTGTGGCGGTGATGTACTGGCTCATGGGGCCGTAGCAGTACCATGTGATGCCGGTGGCGCCGCGGATGATGGTGGCATAGCTCATGGCGCGGACCTCTCCGGGATGGTTGAAGTTCCATCCCGCCTTGTATTCAGTGTCTTTGGAGCCAAAGAACTGGATGATGGGCTGAACGCCGCGGGGACCGTCTGCGGCAAGTTTGATGTCGTAGAGGGCGCAGTCCGTGTCCGCGATGGTTTTGAACACGCATCCCATGTGATCTTTCTCTGGCGCAAAGTTGCGCAGCGGATAGACTTCGGGATGGAACACATCGGTGCAGTTGACGTAGGGGCGGTAGTTGGAATTCTCTATCCCGCCAACGCTGTCAGCCTGGACGGTGATGCGCCCTGGATCAATGGCTTTGACGGTATCGTGCTTGAGGCGAAGTATTTCCGTCGTGTTGTGCTGAGATGTGTCATCGCCGAGGTACCACATCAAAATGGATTTGCAATCCTGCAAGGCGGCGACGCCGTCGGCGACGACCTTGAGGTCCTGCGTATTTGCCCCCTTGAAACCGGCTGTCATAAATACCTTGTAATCATTGCGTTCAGCAGCCAAGGCAAAGGCGCGGGCAGCTTCGGCGCTTTGGAACCAGCCGACTTCGCGGCCGAAATTGAAGCCGCGACTGCGGAGGTCCTTGAACATGGTGTCGAAGTCGTTGTTGTTGCCTTTGTGTTTCTTCAGCACATAGAGACCGATGGGGAAGAACGGCTTGCCGTCAATGAGCATCATGCCGTCATGGCGCAGGGACACCTGTGGGGACGTGGCGCGGCGTTCTCCGACAAAGAAGATGCACTGTTTGTTCAGGATGGCGCCGTCCATCGTGTTGAGCTTGGCGACGATTTCATGAACGCCTTTTGTAAAGGGTTCTGCGGGAACAAGTTGGTACACGCCATCGTCAAAAGACGGCAGATGGCTGAATTGGGCGGTCATGTCCGTTCCGTCAAGCAGAAGCTGCGAGGTCTTCCAGTTGATTTCGGATTGGGTCGTCAATTTGATGATGACGGGAGCCACGGCTGTTGCGGGGGATGGTGACGTGATGGTGACGTCGGGAGAAATCGGAGCATGAAGGCTCGACCAGTTGCTGAGTGTGCGTCTGCCGATGGTCAGCGACTTGACGGCCGCCGTGGCGTTGCCGTCCGATGTGTAGGCCACTTTGCATTTGACCCATGCGGCGTTGGGCGTGGGAGTGAGCTTCCCTTTTGTCGCCATGGGCGCGGACCAGTTGGACCAGGGGCCCGGTGCGCCGTTGTCATCGGCGGCGTAGGCGAAGGAGAAGGAGAGGGAGGTGCCGTTCGGGATGGTCGCGTCAGCGCAGAACTCGTTTCCAGTCAATAAGATAGGAGAAGTTACAAAGAAGGAGTTGGAGGCGATGCGATGGCCGCTTCCATACCCCGTAATCTGAAAATCGGCAATGGCGAAAATCTGTCCTTTTTGGAAATTGGGCCTGCCGAACCCGAAACGGAGGATTGCGGTGTCGGCTTCCGCGGGCACGGTGAAAGAATGGGCGTTGATGATGAAGGCATCGGGACTGCTTTCGCAATCGAAGACATCTTCCTTAAATGGCATCGTCTCGCCCTTCCTGTACCAGCTTATCTTGAAATCCACGTCGCCGTAGTGGATGATGGAATTGCGGAGGACGTTGCCGACGGTCGATTTGGCAGCGTAGGTCAGTTGAAGGTCATAGAGGTTGGCGACCGAGAATGGATTGGACGCGATGGCGGTCTCCGTGTCGTAGGCGATGTCCTTTTCCTGTTCGTTGATCCAAATCATCGCCTGCTTGCCGTCAATCAGGCCAGTCTTGAAGGTGACAAGGTTCGCATGGTTCAACGGAGGCTGCCATTTTTCAGTAAGTGTGCCGTTGAAATCATCGGTGAAGACGGGCACGGGCTCCGACACGGCGATGATGCCCTGCTCATCAGACAGGCAGACATTCTTCGCGTCATCCGGTTTGCCGGCGTAGGTCATCAGCGGCTTGGGGGCGTGAACGCAGGAGGAGAGCAGCGCGAGAAGGCAGGTAAGGGAAACAAGATTTTTCATGTGGCAGTCTTTGTCATTAAGGTGGTTTTAAGAATAGGATGAGATTTCAACGTTACAATAAGTCTTTTCGGTGACTTTTCAATCGCGAGTTGGAAATTTATGTGACCTCGGATTGGGCGAAGCGAAACCCAGGGGCAAAGTGTCATCCTGATGTCTCCCATTTTGTTCCCTTATGGTTACGATTCAGAACCCATCCATAAACCTAAAAACAGTTAAACCAGTTATTTATTCATAATATGTTGTGCATAAGTATTTAATATAAATTACGAAATTAACCAAGCAGGTGAGAGTCGCATGAATAGTGCGATTGAGAGTTTTAAGCCGCTTTAGCGGCGACAGGATAATAGCCGTGGGTGGAGCGAAGCGTAACCCACGGACAGGCAGAAACATACATGTATGGAACCACGTAGTGGTGGCAGGATAATAACCGTGGGTGGAGCGAAGCGTAACCCACAGGCAGGAACCTACATATTTTGAACCATGCAGTGGTGGCAGAAAATCTGTTCGTGGGTTTTGCTTCGCTTCACCCACGTCAGGCTCCTGCCACCGCTTCGCGGTTCTATAACACTAACTTCCTTGTGAACCGTGGGTTACGCTTACGCCTATGGCGTTGCGCTTACCCACGGCTAGTATCCTGCCGCCGCCATAGCGGCTCTCCATTTTTCGGCATGCCCCGCCTTCTGCAACCTATGCCTTTTCGCACATTTTGACGACTGAGGGGAGAAACCGATTCAGCATGATGATTTGCATGGAAGTAAAAATCATACAACTGTTTTTAGGTTTATTGGATCATCAAGGTTCTGAATCGTTATCCCCTCATGGTCATATATGTCATAATATATTGATTTACAATAAGTTACGTATTTCCATAGCAAATTGTTCCGTGGCGGCCATGGCCATTTGGGCGCAGGCTTCGTTTGGAGCAGTGGGACTGTACCACAGTGCGGTGGCGCTTTGGACAACGGGGTCAATGTGCGCGGCAAGCTGCGGGAAGAGGGGACGGATGGCATCGGCCCATTCCGCCATGTCCGTCTGCGGAGGCCGTTGGATGTTGGCGAATTGCAGCAGGCGGACTTGGAGGTGGTGACAGCCATTGATGAGTTCCTGCGGAGAGAGCGTGCGTCTGCGCAGTTTGGCAAGATGCCGTCTACACCAGAGAAGATGCCAGCTGCGGCGGAGTTGGCGGTCGATGGCGCGGTGTTTCCAGAAGATGGCCGTGAAGAGCGCGACACCAAGCAGCATCGTCAGCATGTCTCCAATAGAGGCGTGTTGAATGCGGTCCAGCAGATTCTGAGACAACTGCGAGAGTCCATTGGAGAGGGCGGTCCAAAGGCGGTCCGCCACGTCCTCCAAAGAGTCGATCTGTTCATCGAACCATCTTCCGAGACCTTCCAACGTGTTGTCCAGCAAGGCTTTAAAGAACATCTTTGGGGTGGGGCGCTGATTGCCGTTTTCCCGCATGGCGCGTTGGAATGCCTCCACCTGCCATTGGCCGACTTTCTGCATGAGCTGCATGCGGATTTCCGGCGGACGGTCCTGCGGGTTGCCGCCGTTGCGGTGGGGGGACCATTGGCGGAAGGCGAGTTCCGGTGGCCGCGCCTGAAGGGATTTCGGGAAGGGGTCAAGGAACGGCCGGAGGAGGCGGGGGGAGGTGCGCAGGTCCAGCTGGCCGGGGGGAACGCCGTCGAAGGTGAGCCAGCCGTATGGTGCCACATAGATTTGCGTCCACGCATGTGCATGGTATTCATAGACTTCGAACGTTCGCGACAACAGATTGAAGTTGCCGGGCGCATAGCCTGTGGCCAATCTGGCGGGCAGTCCCGCCAGCCGCGCGAGAACGGTCAGTGCCTGCGCGAAGTGGCGGCAGGTTCCCGTCTTGGATTCGAAGAGGAAATAGTCAACCGGCTCCCGATCTTTTGGAATATCCTGAAAGTCAAGGGAATAGACATAGTTTGCCTTCAGATGCTCCTGCAGCGCCATGGCCTTCTCCAAGTCATTCGACGCGTTTGCCGTGATGTCCTGCGCAAGTTGACGAAGACGGTTCGAGATGTGGACGTTGTCAAGGCGCGTGTAGGCGCCGTCATCCATAAGTTGTTGCAGCATAGTGGAAAACTGTTGCGCATCCGGATCGGGCAGCATGGAGCGGACCCAATAGGTCCAGGGCAGAGCGGCGGGCGGGGTGCCACGCAGCTGGAAGAGGTCCGGCGGTTCGATTTGTTGGCGCCGTCGGCGCGGGTTAAGTCCCTCCCAAAAGCTGGCGGGCGGTGGGGAGCCTCGGCGGTAGTGTTCCCGTTCGCCGCCCTGATCGTGACGGAAGGCGTGGGGCAGCCCCGTGCTCAGCCATTTCTCCATGGAGATATATTGTATGAGAGCCTGCGCATGCTTCGGCGGCATATCAAGAGGAGTCTGACCGCCGGCCAACTGCTCCGAACGATGCCACTCATTGCCATCGTAGACATCGTAAAGCCTTATGAGCCAATATGTTCTGGCTTGCGTATAGGCTCTGAACACCAAATCCGTGCCAAGGGCTTCACCAGAGGCACCTCGTGCGTCCATGGAGGAATCGCCGTCGCCTGGGAGCACCTGTGACGCCGCGGCATCCGGTTGGGAGTTGTCACCGTTGCCCTCCTGAAGGCCGTCGTCATCGTCATCGGCGGACGCGAGCCAGGTTTTCCACAGCTGCGGGAAGAGGTTGTCCTGATCCATAGCGAAAGAGACAGGCACCATGCCTTTGGTGTAGAGACGGCGGGTCTGAGGGAAGACAAGCAGGCAGAGGACGATGCCGACGACGACAAGAGCCAGGTGGATGGCGCAGAAGCGCCACACGGGCGGCGGCGATGGCGGCAGCGGAATGCGGCGGCGCGCCTCTCCGTGGCAAAGCTCGTTCGAGCGGGTCTGATACAGGAAGCATATGGCGGAGAGCGTGGTCAGAAACAGTGCGTAGAGGTAGATGGGGCGACCGGCGGAGAGGCCGCCGTAGCCGGCTAACAGGATGCAGATGAGCACGAGAAGGGAGCGTTCCCGCAAGTCGCCGCCCATGAGGGCGATGATGAGGATGCAGGTGCCTTCCACGACAACGACGTCGATATGTGTTTGGTCATGGCGGTGCACGACCCAAAAAGCCGCCACCGCCGCCACCGCTAGCTGAATGAGCTGTCGCCGCAGGGAGGTCAGCCGTTGCGTGGAGGAGAAAACCGCCACCAACAGCGGCGAAAGCCCCGTCAGCCACAGCACCAGCCTCACATGGCCGATTTGCCAAAGGGCGCAGATCAGCGCGGAGGCGTAGAGGACGAGAAGAATCGCCTGCATGGTGATTTCATTTCGGTTCGGCCAGCGCATCATGGAACCTCCTGCAGACGGGAGCCGGACCAGCGGCTGAAGGCTTCGGTCAGCGTCATGTCGGGTTCCAAAAGCACGGGATGGCATAGGCCGCCAGGGGAAAGCAAGGGGGACTGGTCATTTGTCCAAGTTGTTGCCTTGGAAGTTTTTCTGTGACTGAAGACTGGTTTTGTCGCCGCAATCCACCGCAGGTCAAGGCCGGATTGCAGCAGATTCTCCACTGTGAGACGGACGGCGTCCGAACAGTCCAGACTCAGATAGAAGACCACGCTGCCACGAGGAAGGGATAGTCCCCAGGTCTCGATGTTTTCCGAAAACGCGTTGTCGGTTCCGGGATCCAGCCGAGCCAAGGTTGTCTGTATTTCCTCATGTATTTCTGTAATATCTTGCGGCTGAATGAATAATGGCTTTTGTCCGCCGATGGCGCAGGCAAAGAGACAATGGAAGGCGCCACAGGCATGGACCAGACTGGCGGCCGTCTTGACGAGAGCCTCCAGGTTTTCGCCGCCCTTTTCGCAGACTTCCGCCGACGGCACGTCAAGCACAATCGCCACGCACAGCAGGCTGGCCCGCTCGAATTCGCGGCTCATCAGTTTGCGCTGGCGGGCGCTGCTGCGCCAGTGGATGCGGCGCAGTCCATCGGTGGGGACGTAGTCGCGGATGCCGTAGAAGTCCTGGCTGAGGCCTGTGGTGGCCACGGATGCGTCGCGTTGGCGGCTGGTGGTGGCTTCCGGCTCTAGCCGCAGGCCTTCGATGGACTCGATGGCGGGATAGATGAGCAGCGCGTCGGGCAGGATGATGCGGTGCTGTCGGCAGAAAAGGCCAGCGGGGTCGCCGCTTCGCAGAGTCACGGCGTTCAGCTGGAACTCGCCTCGCCGCAGCGGCAGGATGTCGCGTTCCACAAGGGCGTTTTCGCGGGGGCCGAGGGACGGCGCAGCGGACACCTGAGTCTGCGATGCCACAAAGGACAGTTTCTCCAAGATGAAAAATGGCTGACGACGGCGGCGACGGCTGTTTTTCACCTCGAAGGGCAGGGAGGACTTCTGTCCCGCAATGGCATGGCCGGGGCTGCCGCGTTTGATGGAAATCCCTTTTAGAGAACACCATGCGCTTATCATGCTGACGACCATCAGCGAGAAGCACGCCCATGCGAAGAAGAGGGCGAACAGCGTTCCGTTGACCAAAGCCACAAACAGCCAGACAATCCCGCTGAGCACCACGACCCATCCACGCGTTGTTGGCCAAAGGTAGTTCATGACATCAGCCTTCCCATTTTTCAACGGGATGCTGGTCAAGAATTGCCTGCAGCGCCTGCGAGGAGGAGGAACATTCGCCTCTGGCCTGCAGTCGCAGGGGCAGCCGATGGGCGAGAACGGGCAGTGCCAAATCTCGTATGTCTCTTGGCAGGACATAGTTGCGTCCATCAAGGGCTGCCGAGGCCTGCGCCGCCCGCAGAAGGGCGAGGGAGGCGCGGGGGCTGCAGCCGTAGAGGAAGGCACTGTGGTGGCGTGTGGCGTCGACCAGGGTGACGATGTAGTCGCGGATGCGGTCCGACACATGGAGATGGCGGATGAGCGACTGGCATTTGAGGATATCCTCCGCATGGGCGACCGCGCTGAGTTCCTGCAGCGGATTGCCGGCCGCATGGATGTCAAGAATCAGCTTTTCGTCCTCCACAGTCGGATAGCCCATGGTCAGCCGCATGAGGAAGCGGTCCAGCTGGGCTTCCGGAAGGGGATAGGTTCCGTGAAAATCCGCCGGATTCTGCGTGGCGATGACGAAGAACGGCGCCGGCAGCTCGTAGGAGACGCCGTCCACCGTGACCATGGCCTCCGCCATGCTTTCAATAAGGCTGGACTGGACTCGCGGCGTCCCCCGGTTGATTTCGTCCGCGAGGACAATGCTTGCGAAGACGGGGCCTTGCACAAAGCGAAAGGCGCGGGTTGCCTCGTCGAAGATGCTGACGCCTGTGATGTCGTTTGGCAGCAGGTCTGGTGTGAACTGGATGCGCTTGAAGCTGGTGTCAATGGAACGCGCAAGTGCTTGAGCCAGACGAGTTTTTCCAACGCCGGGCACGTCTTCCAAAAGCACATGCCCCTCGCTGAGCAGTGCGGTCAACACCAGTCGGATGACGGACTGCTTGCCTTGGATGACCTTGGCGATGTTGGTCTCCAGAGCCTGTGCGGTCTGCTGGACGAAGGCAATGTCCTCAAGGGCCGTCGAGTTAGGCATGATTTTTATATCCTATTGATTATAAATGAGTTATGAGTTTTTTGAATTTGTGGGAGGCTGATGCCTCTTTGATGGACACCGCACCGCTGATTGGCGTAATTCTGTGAAAAAGAGCTGGACTATGCTTATTCAGTAAATAGGACCGATTGAACCGTCTGACGATTCGAATGAAGAAAGAAGATGGGGTTTCATGGGAATTGACAGACGAGTGGCTTGGTTGACAAGCACTTTATCTGTCGTGTATAAACTTTTGCAATTGTGCTGTAATCCTGTTGCCAAAATATATATGTCGTTTCGGATTTTGGTATTTTCCGATGATTTTTGAGCATCAAGTTTGTGAAGAGAATATGCCAGGCGTCCTGCCTGAAAAGCGGCATTTCTGTCAAAAGGCAGAATGGTGTAGAAACGCGAAACCAACGAAAACATTTCTTTTGCATCTTCATCATTCAAGCGTTCCATGATTTCGCTTAATGAAATGCTGGATACACACACTTCCCTATGATTCTGTATGCATTTGAGTAGGAAGCTTTTAGCATTTTGACTCTGAAAATGTGCATATCTCGCCTTGGGAGATTCATCGTTTACATCATTCTTCTCCTGCAAAAGACTAAAAATCAAAACATTGGTATCAATTAACACACTAGGTTCCAACTCAATTGCCATTGATGCTCACCTGCGAAACGAATTCACATAATCATCGATGTCCACATTTGTAAATGCATTGCTGACAATTGATTGCAAACGTGTGAAAGCTGTGGACAATAGAAAGTCGTTGGATTTGCGGCAAACCTCTCGTGCATGCCCTTTGGCTGTGGAATTGCTTTTTTCTCCGGATAATCTTCTCTTGCGAACTCTTCTATCAGCAACCGTTTCCATGTTATTCTCCTCCTGCATATCTTTATGAATACAACCCCTAATATATTTCCTTTCTGTAAAAAGTCCATAAGTACAGACCTTGGCAACCACGCTATTTCCATTGTTTATGCAACTCTTCAGCGATGGATAGATCCCGCGTCTCCCGTCCAACATCCCAAGTCTTTGATCATCAATTGACTACAGGAAAGAAAGAAGGGACAGATACAAGAAAGTGCCCCTCCTATCCATTGGGGGGGTCATCCCGCCGATACGGACTTTTTGAGACTTATTTTGGGGGCTACTGCTGCCGTCAAATGAACGCCATGGAGGCAATGTCCACGGTGGCGTTGGTCAAATCAGCCGGATCGAACCATAATTCATCGACCTTGCCCCGCCAATATGGATTTTCAGCGACGGGCAGGGTGTATTCATGCCATTGTCCGTCGATGATCACGGGCAGGCGGCACACAGGGGTGTCTGCAATCACGAAATCCGTTGAGAAGACAGGCTGTTCCGACGTCCCCCAAAGCAGCTTCAGGGTTTCCGTGCCGCTGGCGGGATTCAGTCCATGGGAATTTGCCGTGACGCGCATTTTGACTCGAAATGCCTTGTATTGAGACGCTTCGAAAGGAGCGACACGGGTGCGGATGGCGTAGCGATTGCTGTTGGAGCGGAAGAAATGCATGGCACCATCCACGGTCTTCAGATAGGCCGTCCCGTAGGGGTTGCGGTACCATCCTTCCATGCCATGGCTGAAATTCCATGCGGTCTTCGCCAAATGCTCCATTTTGGGGTAGTCGTATGGCCCCAACCCCAGTTGGGCGGGCGTCACATTCTCCGGCCAGCCTTCTGGCGGACGGTCGCAGAAGACATCGCGGAGCGCATCGACCATGTCAAAGCCGAATTCTGCGTTGGGTTCAATGTAACTTCCTTCCTGCCATTCATTTATGGGGGAGACCATAACCCGTTTGAAGCCGTTCTTTTGGCAGAAGTCGCGGCATGCTTCACAGGCTTTGCGGAAAAGCCGTGGAGTCCGTCCATAGATGACAGTGGCCAGCTGGAAGGAGCGTGGAATGTCGTTCCATCCGGTGGGGATGATGGGCCAGAAGGGGAATTCGGGGTCTGTGGACATCTGTTTCCACCATCGTGGCACGGCCTCCACGACCTGCTCGTAGGACAGATGTCGGCGGGAGTCGCCGAGCTTGCGCAAATCGGGGGCAAAGTCATAGGCGGACTGGTCGAATCCATAGAGCATCTGGCCTTTGAAGCCGACCGCCTTCGCTCCGTCAATGCGTTCCTGTTGACGCTTCCAGCCATGATACATGTCAATGAAATGGATGCCTGGAAGCCCGGCTTCCTTTGCCATGCGGTCAGACAGGGCCAACGCCCGTGTCGCTCCTTCCCCTGGAGCCAGGGTCTCGCCGTTCGCCGCCGCTTCCGCGATGAAGTCTCGGTCCAGATTGTCTTGAGACCAGATGACCACCACGGGACAGCCGTCAATTCGATAGTATTCCGGCGTCTTGAAATAGTGATCCAGCCAGAATTGGGTCACGTTGATTTGATCCGCCGTGGAATGGGCCCCTGGGTCGTTGTGGTTTGCCCACATGACATACCACTTCAGGCACTTTCTGTATCGTGCTTTGTAAAATCCTTTCACCCAATGGTCTAGCCGTTGCACCCCCTGGTTCCAGTACCAGTCGACACAGAAGCTTGAAATGCCATGTTCCACCGCCCATTTGATCTGCCAGTCAATGACTTCCGGATTTCCTTCGTCATACCAGCCAAGCAGCGGTTTGATGTGCGGAAGCGTCTGCTCAACCTGATCCCATTCCGCCATCTGCTCCGTGCCTGGATAATAGAATGCCGACACCTCAATCGGTCCGCTCATCGGTTTGGGTTCAGGAACATAGGTGGCTGACATGGAGCTCTCTTTTCTGTTGGAGATTGGAATACAATAATGATTAAAATGTTATAACCTATTGCAAAAGAATATGTTATGTGTTTTGTGTGAAGTTGCCTGCTCAAAGGGTGATGCACAGCCTTTTCCACAATGCTATTTGCCCAATTTATCGGATCGAAGGGGCCACGTCCACTTGTCGTCCTTATCGATGTAGCCCACGTTGTCGATGCGCAGACGCAGCGGTTCGTCGTAGTTCTCGAACCAGATGGAGAAGCGGATTGTCGTAAGTTCCTCTAGGGGAAGGTCATTGCCAGTAAGAATCTGATTGATGCTTAGGGCGGTGCAGTGCTGCCATGCGTTTGGGGTGTCGGTGCAGGGGAAGTCGTACAGGACGTAGTAGCGGTCCATGGCGCGGTCCGTGCGGTAGAAGCCGCTGTGGGCGTTGGCCTTCGGGTTGCTCAGGCTGTAGTCCGCGAAGAGGGTGAGCACCTTGCCGGGGTTCGGGGGCAATTCGATGTCCAAGATGGCGCGGGCCCAGCTGTTGACTCCCTTTGATTGCGGCGGGACGATGATTTCAAGGACCTTTTTGCCGTCTTCGGGGGCCGTGGGGTCGTCGATGATATGGTATTGGGGCGCGTCGTCAAAACGGCCTTCGACTCTGACCGTGCAGCCGGGCATGCCGTTCTCGAAGTCCGCCAGCACATGGATGTCGTTGGGGTCCAGGGCTTTGCCGCGGCCGGCGGAGACAAGGACATTCGGAAGCGTGCCGATGGTTGGGTTGTAAGCGGTTGGATTGACGGCATTTGCGGCAATCACCGCCAACGCCACGCCTCCTTTGTTCACAGGCTGGATGGCCATGCTCGCGATGGGCTCCTGCGGCTGCGGATTGTTCCAGTCAACGGCATAGAAGGACATGCTGTGCCCTTTCGCGTCATTGCCGCGAAGGACGAAGCGGGAGCGGAAGCCGCTGGATTCACTGTTCCAGTCGCTGAACTCCAGCTTATAGCGCAAAGGGGCGGACACGGTCTGGCCGTTGGCGTAGGTCACCACGAGGTCGGCGACCGTGGGCGAGGCCAGCGCATGGTAGTAGTCATAGTCCTGCGGTTTGTCCGGAATGCCGCCAGTGACCAGAAGGGAGATGCCGTCCATTTTGCCGTTAAGCGGGATGGTCACGGGGGCCTTGGCATAGAGGTCCGCGCCGCCGCTGAGCGTCACGGCCGCGATGCCGCCATCGGCCGTCAATTGGATATGGAACCCGTCCCGTGAGCTTGCGGCGGATTTTGCAAGTGCTTGGGCATCAGCAGGTTCAAGAATCGGGAAACTGTAGTCGTCTCCGATGCGTGCATTGTAGAACGCAGTCAGCGGGATGGGCTGCCGAGGGACGCCGGGCCGCTGCATGGAGACGACTCCCTCCAGGCGCTTCCGCATCTCGTAGGCGGGGTCCCACGTCAGCGCGGTCAGAGGAGTGTCACCGCTGGCATGCCAAGCGTACTCCGCCGTCACGGAAGTGGCGGCCGCCGAGTTGGGGTTGACATGGCTGTCAACGGCGAAGGCGTTGTGGAGAAATCCCCAGTAGGTCAGAATGGTGCCACGGCCGCCCAGTTTCTTCGCCATCAGCGGCATCGTCGTGGTGTTCAGGAGTTTATAGCAGAAACTGACGCCAACGCGGTCTCCAAAGCCCTGCCGCCTGAACTCGTCGAAGTGGTTTTCGTTGGGGGCTTCATCATAGTCCCAGATGCTCATGACTGTGTCTCGCGGCACCGCCGCCATCAGCGCCGCGCTCATCTCCGCGTCACGGCTTCGTGGGGCCAGCAGGGTGTCGTGGTAGATGATGGGCTGCACGCCTAAAGACTTGACCAAGTTGATGTTATGGAGGACTTCATCCAGAAGCTGCTGAAGGGTGTGCCCTTCCTTGCAGGTGGCGCAGCCCCGCCAGTCGCACAGAGTGAATTCATCCATGCAAAGATGGAAGTGTTTGGGTTGCAGTAATTTAATGGTTTCTTGAATCACCATGTCCGTCAATTGGCGGCCCAGGGGCTTGGCGAAGCAGATGGTGGTGTTCCATGTGGCGTTGTACTGACCCGGATAGGTGGGGGTGGATGTGATGTCCGTCATGTAGGCGGGATGAGTCCGCAGCCATTGGTCATGGCTGATGACCTGAAGGTGGGGGATGATTTCAATGTAGTTCGCCTTCGCCCGTTCCTTGATTTTTTCAAGGGACTCGCGGGACAGCTTGGTCTTCGGCTCCGTGAAGGGGGAGTTTTCCAAAGGGAGATTGACGCAAAAGCTTATCTCCATTGCATTTAGCTTTAGGGCACCGAAGGCGTCGATCAGGCGGCAGAAGCCGTCCACCTGCTCATTCGCCATCCATCGGATGTCCAGAAAGGCACCGCGGTATTCCAAATCCGGCCAGTCTTCGATGTGACAGCAGGGGATATGCGTTGTGATGTTGTTCGTCATCAGGTTGATAAGGGTGTGGCAGCCATAGAACAGGCCTTGAGGAGTGCGGGCCTTGAGGGACACGCCGTCTGCCGTCACATCCAACGTGTAACCTTGAGGGGAGAGAGGCACGCCGTCTTCCGTCAGCGCCAAGGTGAAATGCGCGGGCTCTTCGTTCGTGGTCATCGTGGCATGCCATTGGCCGAAACGACCGGATAGCGCCTTCCCCAACAATGTCACATCTGCCTCTTCTCCAACGGGAACCGCCACCCGCACTTGCTTTGGCATCGCGAAGGCCCCCTCATGGCGGACTAGCCGCTGAACCGACGGCACCAACACGGGAAAGCCGTCCCTCTCCACGAAGTTGTTGATTTCCAATGCGCAAAGGGACATTCCCATCAGCACCAATTCTGTAACCAATCCGCGTATGTTCATGATGTGCTCCTGATTTGGAGGTAATAATTTAGATGAATGCTATAATATAGCACCGCGTCTCCAATCCGTCTTGCGGCTGTTTTGGTCACTGCTGACGCGGTTACAAATCCGCTTTGCCTTGTGTCCGTGGGTTCAATTGAGCCACTTCGAAGCGGCTCTTTTTGATTAACAACGACAAAGAGTGAAAAGTGCCCCCGTCTCCCGGTTCTCGTCTCTCGTCTCCCGTCTCCCGTCCCGCGTCAGACTCCTGCCTATTCGTGGGTTTCGCTCCGCTCCACCCACGTCAGGCTCCTCCCACCGCTACGCGGTTCAAAATACTAACTTTCTCGTGTACCGTGGGTTACGCTTGCACCTACGGTGCTGCGCTTACCCACGGCTAATATCCTGCCGCCGCCATAGCGGCTCTAAAATTCTAACTTTCCCGTGCACATGTCGTTTTCTGCCGCCCCTTCAGGGCTTGAACAATCATAACCATCTGCCATACCCGGGGTTACGCTTGCCGCTTCGCGGCCACGCTTACCCCGGGCTGTGTTCCGCCGCCCCTTCGGGGCTGACATGCAAACTGCAATGTCGTTTTGAAAAATCATACTCTACCCTAATGTGGTATAACAATAATTCCAAATTACTTATAGAGGGGAAGGGTGGAATGGCCCTTGGGGAGGGCGTATGTGGTTCCGTTTAGGGTGAGGGCAAAGGGGCAGGGAAGGGTCACGTCCGCCACGCCCTGTTCGGGACGGGCGATGAGCGTGACTGGGAGCCCGCCTATCTTCAGATTGCTTATTCCATTGGTTTTCAATGAGTTAGGTGTCCAGACAAGCCGCCGTTCCATGGCGTTCACCTCACGGAGGCACAAGACGTTTTCGATGAAGAGGGAGATGGGGCCAAGGGCGGACCAACCGCAGAAGTCCGGCCGTGAGAAACCATTGACTTTATTGGTGGACGGCTTGTCTTCGGTGGGGGAATAGCACTCCCAAATTGTGTGTGGCTCGAAATCCCGCCACGTCCGATACTGCAGCGCGATTATGTTGCGGGCGATGTGGTCAGCCAGCGCGTTTTTGCCGTTTCGCTCCAGTCCCTTGACCGCCATGTAGACCATGGGCATCCATATGCCGCCCCGCCAATAGGCGCCTTGGGGGGAGAAGCGGGAGTCGCTTCGACTGACGCTGGGCACAGGACGGTCGCCGCCCAGTCGCATGGGGTCCTCCAACGCCCGAGCCAGCGCCTCGATTTGGAAGGGCGCGGCGACTTCCGCCAACAGGGGCCAAAGGGAGGCGGGGGTAAGTAAGCTGCAGAAACCGCTTTCGTCCACCTTGCGGTCAAGGTACATGTGGGCATCCTCCGACCAGAAGCGGCTGTTGATGAAGCGTTTCTGCATCTCGAATTCGTCGAGCCACTCTTGCGCCAACGTGGCTTCGCCGATGGCCGTGGCAAGGCGGGCGATGGAGAGGGCACTTAGGGCCTGCTGGCAGGAGAGATCCATATAGTAGATAGAGGTATAGTCATCGTCGCCGCGGGGTGTGTTGTCCATGCCGGCCTTGCCGCCATGCCACTTAAAGCCTTTGGAGGGAACGAATTCCGCCATGACGGGGCTGGTGGCATAGTCGAAGAGGGTGCCGGGACTCAAATGGTTCAGCCAATGGTAATGACGCTGTAAATATTTGTGTTCCAATAAGATATGACGAATCCGCTCCGTGTCGCCTGTCATATTGAAATAATCCAGTTCCGTCCATGCGAAGAGAGGCGGATTGTCTGGGATGTGGACTTTCAGGCCCGTGTTGTCACCGTCATGCATGATGCGGTAGAAGTTGTCCAGACTTTGGATGCCGGGGAAGACGTCGGCGGCATAGCGGCAGAAATGGGCCATGAAGCAGGTGTCCCAAATCCAGATTTTATGGCAGCGGATGCCTTCGTTCATGTAGGGGGAGACTGGGGCCTTGCGGCAGGAGAAGATGTGAGTCCAGGCGGACTGCCATGCAGCCTCATAGAGCTGAATCCATCCAGGTTCTTCATCATAAACGACTTGCGGAACCAGCTCCTGAGGCATGATGGTGTCATTCCAGGTGAACAGGGGAATTCGGGGTTTGGTCTTCCAGCCGTGGTTTCGAGTGGCCACGGCGTAGAACAGCGGATAGGTCGCCCCATGTTTCTCCAAACGGACGGTCACCGTTTCGCCGATGGGAGGCAACGGCATGGAAAACACGCCTTTCTCATTGAATTGGACGATGTTGCGATGGCCGTCAACAGTCAATGTGAAGTCTCGCGACACTTCTGGAACCCCGTAGATGAGCAGCTCCTCACCTCGTTTCAGCACCATTTCCATGAAGCCGTTGGGAAAGACCCGATTGCCTGCCCAGCGGGAAGGCCGACCGTTGTGGAGCATGGCATGGGAGGCGTGCATGTAGCGGACAATCCGCCAGTCGTCCGTGATGCCTCCCGTGATGATGCCGTCTTCGCAGCTGGCCAGCAGCGTCTCCTTTGCCGTGAATTCGGCGGCGAACTCCGTCAACAGCTCGTGGCAGATGGCGGCCAGGGGCTCCAGAACCAGCTCTTCAATGCTGCGGTTCAGTTCTTTATGACGATGCTCCAAGCCGTTGATGAATTCCCGCTGCGCAAGGGTAATCGGATGTCCCGCCAGCCGGTCAAATTCCGCCAAAGACGCCGCGACCTGCGCCTTGAGGTGGGGACAGTCTCCCTTCTCCCATTCCATGTCGTCAAAATAGGCGATGATGCAGCGAATCAGCTCCCGGACGGCCCGCGTGATGACGACGGCGTTCCGCCAAAGCCGCCACCGATAGTCCTCGGGAGGCAGTGAAAGGCTTTCTAAAATTGCAAGTCCTTTGTCCGCAAGGACAACGGACCGTTCCTTCTCCTCTAGAATCGCCGCGCGGCCAGGCGTTGGCCGATCTGTCAGAATGGACCAGATGCCTTTGCCGTTGGTGAGGGGGCGGCGGCCTTCGGCGAAAAGGGCGAAGACAAAGCCCGCCTTCAGGTACTTCATGCAGTAGTTGCCATGGAAAAGAACCTGATGATCAATGAAATAGGTCTTGCAGACCATCTCCCAGCCCAAGGCGTCCAATTGGGCGAGGGCCTCGCGATGGATGGCGGGATAATGGGTTTCCTGCCATTGGCGGCGAAGGTTCTCTGCCGTTAGTGTAACATCGTGCAGCGCAAGATCATATGCAACGTAGTTCTGCTCATAGAGATCGAAGATGCAGTTGCCGCGGCGGTCCATGCGGATGACGAAACGATCTGCTCCAACCGCCTGTCCTTCACGGACATAGCGGACAATGTTGTCCACCTGCTCAAAGGGCATGTTCCCTTGTCCCATGAATTCGCCGACGCATTCGCATTCCACGGCGAGAGACAGGCCGGGAGTTCGTTTCAGAAACGGGTTGGGCGGCAGAAAGGGGTCAAAATCATAGGGTGTGACTTTGGTCTCCACCTCGATGGGGTAGCGTCCCGCCAGAAGGGCGACGCCCTCCAGAATGGTCTCATAGTCCTCCGCGATGGAGCCGAAGGATCGGATGGAAAAGGACTTCCCTCGCAGATGTAGTTCGGAGGCAAAGATTTCCGTCAAAAAGCGAATCACTTCCGTTGGCGGATAGCGGAGGGTGTTGGAATTGTGGATGGCGGAGAAATCCGCCTCCGTCAGGGTCAGGACGATGCCATCCAAGTCGGAAACGGTGGCAAAGGCCTTGTCCAGTTTGTAGCGGAGAAGGTCGGCGAAGGCCGTGCCCGTCAGGTTGAATTCGCCGTCTTCATCCAGAAGGGCCGGCATGTCCTTCAGCAGTCCCGATGGCAGCATCACCTCCCGATGCCAAAGGGTAACGGTCTTGCCTGCATCGTGGGCGATGGACAGAATCTCCCTCAGCCGCTGTTGGTTCTCCGCCACTTTTGAACGGTCCCATGAGACGGCGGCGGCCGGATACTCCGTGTAGTCCACGAGACCGTCTAGTCCGCCGTAGGGCGAATGGCATTGGCCGCAAATCTCAAAGCTGTCCACGTCATATTGGGCGGCTTTGCCGACAAGCCGCCGGACATAGGTCGGATCCAGCGGCGTCGGATGCATCAGGCTCCAGGTGATTTTTGGGCGAGAGGAGTCCACGGAGACACTAAATTGACAGAAGGTTTGGTTGTCCCTAGCGGGTCAGCGTATTTCCTAGGTTATTTGTTACCAATGACTTACTGCTGTTCAAGCTTGAGGTTTTTGGTCATGATGGGAAGGCCCCGGTTGCCGAAGGCGTCGATTGGCGTGATGGTGAAATGGAGGGGGACTTGCTTGGGCAACTCGTTGAGGCTGAAGATGCAGTTGGCGGTGGGAACCTGATGGCGGGGGGCCATCTGATAGTTTTTGGAATAGACGCGCATGGCGCTGAAAATGCGGGTGACATCGTAACTGAAGAGTTCCGCGCGGACTTCATAATCGAACGTCATGCCGCCAGCGAAGGCCGTCGGGAAGGTGATGACCACTTGCGGCGTCTCCACGCCGCCGCGGTTTTTGCCGACAATCTGCTCGATTTTGATCTCGTCGGCGGCGTTGGGGGCGAAGGCCGGCGGGTTGGCCGCCGCCTCCGCTTTGCGCTTCTTGAACTCATATGGCTGTAACCCGTTGAGTGGCAATGGGATAATCCAATCTTCCGCCACGGGCTCATCGTTGACAAAGTCCCGTTTGGCGATGACGATGCGGTCCTTGTAGACGGTCAAGAGCATGCCTTGCGGGGCGGCGTGGGGGACGGCCTGCATTTGGCTGCCGGCGGCGGAGCATTCGCTGGCGTTCTCCCGTCCTTCCCGTGGGGCGACATAGCGGAGGGAACTGGTTCCAATGGAGGTGAAGGCCCCCTGCCAGATTCCGGATTCGTCGTTGAGGGAGTAGTGGGAGTGTCCCGTGAGCGCGATGCAGTTGGGGAATGGATTCAGGGCGCGGGTGGCCTTGCCGCCGTCGTTGCCCCATGCCCAAGGGCCGTAGCAGGTGTTGCCGGGGTGGGGGTGCTGCGTGTAGAAGAACGGCAGATTGGGGTCGAGGTTGGATTTGATGCCCTCCATGAATTCGCCCAAGGCCCCTTCGTTGCCCCAATGGGTGCCGATGAAGGTGTAGCCTTTGACCGTCTTCGCGTAGATGGGCTGGAATTTTTCGTGGAAGCACTGCTCCCATGCGGCGGCGGGATCCTTGAAAATGGCATGTTCCTGCCGACGGGCATGCAGATCCGGCTTGTTCTGCGTGCCGTAGGCCCAGCCTTCCATGTCATGATTGCCGTAGACGAAGACCTTCTCCACATGGCGGCCATCGGGGGCCTTGTCATCCGGAAACACTTTGTACCAGCTATTTGCGAAATTCTGCAGTTGATCCACTTGTCCATAGTCGGCCAAATCACCCGCCGCCACCACCGCATCCACCTTCTGGTCACGGTACCAGGCCAGCGTCTTCTCCCAAACCTCCGTGTTGTTCCACGACATTTCGGCGCCAATGGCGATGTGCACATCGCTGACGACTCCCACGCGCAGTTTCACATCCGGATCATCCGCCAACTCGGCGGCGACCGCGTTCACTGTTCCGG
>JAEEGL011427016.1_pt1 | contig 48032 bp, 41 predicted proteins | sample 9134231 | NCBI WGS metagenome assembly JAEEGL01 (sample SAMN16246548, study PRJNA631951) | gut metagenome | biome: gut microbiome; feature: rumen; material: fiber-attached | host: Bos | place: Iran: Karaj | collected 2018-10 | reverse complement strand
GATCAGCTGAAGGCAGAGTTTGAGATAATCGATGAAGAGACCGCCGGCATCACCCGTGCCAATACCTTAGCTACTACAAGCGCCCTGAAACAGACGGCAGCGGATATCCTGACCTCCATGGAACCGGTTAAAAAGAGCGAGACACAGCAGGCTCTGGATAAGCTTGAGGAAAATGCGCATCTGAAAGCAGCAGAGGATAAGGAACAGAAATTCCGTGACAAGCTGGATCCGAATGATGATTACGGTAAGGAAAAGCTGATCGCTTCAGCGGAAAAAGAGCTGTATATGGCCTCCGTTAAGGAGCAGGCAAGGCTCAAGACCGTTAAGGAGGGACCTGAAGCCGGAGAGAAGCTCATGAACTCAAAGATGAGCGAGATCGAAAAGGGCAATAACTTAAGATACAGGACCTTCAAATTCGAGAAACTTACGGATAATGACTTTAACAAAGAGTTCCAGAAGAAAGTGATCGAAGGCGCCGCAAACGGAAAGACAGGAAGCAGGGATATAATGAAGTTTGCCGATGAAGCGCTTAGCAGCTGCTACAAAAAAAGCGGCAAGAATATGCAGTATCTGGATGAGCTGTCTGCTACTCTTGGTTCAAAGGTGAACTCAAAGACTTTCAAAAACAAGGTAAGCCTCGATAAGCTCAAACAGGACGAAGATGCAGTCGCTCCGAAGAAGGAATCAAAGAAAGAGGAGATAAAGAGGAGCAGAACCTTTGACGAGACCAAAGCATTCGGAAAAGGCGAAGCAGGACCAAAGAAGAAGTAAAAAAAGAGCGGATTCATGGGAAAGAGGGCTGTTTCACAGCCCTTTTTTTGCGGAAATATTATGTTTACTAAGGGTTGTAAACGTGGTATAATTAACATTAGTGTATTATGCGGAAATTACGGGGATTTGCGGTATGGCAAAGAAGTCAAAAGAAGAACTTGAAAAAGAGTATATCGCAAAAGAAGAAGCGGAGCTTGAGAAGCTTCGCGAGAATGCGCGCCGTCTTCAGCAGGAAGAGGATGAGAAGGAAAGAAAGAAGCAGCTTTTAAAAAAGGCCATCCTGCTTAAGTTCGTGATCCCCGGTTTATTGCTTGCCGGCATAGTCATATACATAATGGGCTGTTTCAGGAGCTGCAGCAAGAAGCCGATAAAGGAACCCCAGGAGATACTTGAAGAAGTAGGGAATGCCGTAGAAGAAGCTGCCGAGGAATTCGTTGAAGAAGTGATAGTCGGTGAAGAGGGAGAATTCCGTTTTATCACCGAGAGCACATTGAGCGAGGTGGTATCGACGGCGGTGCTGTATACGGCCAGCTATCCTTATAACGGCTTTGTCGGAATAAAGGACGCCTCGGGAGAGGTAAAGTACTATGTGGCATATAAAGGCCATGTAAAAGCAGGTTTTGATTTTGACAAGGTGGAAGTAAGCCTTGATGAAGAAAGCAATACGATAACCGTGATCCTGCCGGAACTCAATCCGCTGGAAGTAAGTGTAGACAACCAGCTTGAGTATCTGTTCATGGACGATAAGATGAATACGGAAGGGCTTTTTGCACAGGCATATGCAGCAGCCGAAGAAGACTTAAAGAACAGGATGCGTGATGACAGCGCCATCAGGAAGGCAGCCATCGAGTCTGCCAAGACTGCGGAAATGGCACTGGTAAAGCCCTGGGTAGAGCAGGTGGATCCTGAGAGGGATTACACGATAGAAGTAAAGTATGCAGGGGAGGAACAGCAATGAGAAAATATCTCTTAATGTTACTGCTGCTCCTGTCTCTTTGCTTACATGGATGCGGCAGCGAAAAAGAAGAAGAACCGGAGGCTACGCCTACACCGGTGCCTACCGCTACGCCGACTCCTACACCTACACCGATACCTACGCCGACACCTATACCGAAGCCCCAGGTAAATCCTGATATCAGCAGGATAAGGGCTATTGCGGAACTGGCAACGCTTAAATGCGTTTATCATAATGTGGCCACCGGTGTGCAGGAAGCAGGTACGGGCTTAAGTCATTTAGGCGAGAAAGACCGAAAATTCTGGAAGGAATTCGACGGAGAGGTAACCATAAGCTATCCTCTGGATAAGATAAACATGACGCAGAACGGTGACGAGATACACATAGTTCTGCCGGAACCCAACATAGACTGCAGGCTGATGTCTGATTCACTTTTAAACGGGAACTATGTGATAGAGCCGGATAAAAAGATACAGACCAATCCAATAACGGTGGAGAAGGAAAATGACGCCGTTAATGTGGCCGTTGAAAACATGAAGGCGGATGTCAGGAGTAATTCTTCCCTGCTGATCTCGGCAGAAAGCCAGGCAAGGATGCTGATAGAAAATTATATAAGACAGATAGGAAAGCTTACGGATGTTGATTATAAGATATACTGGGATTAGGAAAGGAGAGTAGCGATTGAACGTTGAAGCAAGTTTTGCTTTTGCGGCCATAGTAATATCGGTACTTATCCTGTACTACTATTACAGGCTCAATAAGGTCAAGAATACTCAAGGCGCATTTTTTGTATGCCTGGTCGTCGATAATACTCTGACGGCCTTATCGTCATACATGAAATGGGCCGTAACGAAGTATGTCGATAATCCGCCTGAGATGTTTTACTCTTCGATGTCATATATTTATTTCGTCACTCATGTGCTGATGATAGTCTTTGTATTCCTGTATATCTTCAGTGATGTCCGTTCATGGAAGGAAGTATCACCTGCGTTAAAAGCCTTTATAATCGTACCCATATGCATATCTCTGCTGTTTATAGGCACCAATCCGCTGCATCATCTGGTATATTCATATAACGGAAGTGTTTACAGCAGACAGCCCGGGATAATAGCAGCATATTTCACCTTTGTCTATTATTTCCTTATGACCCTTTTTGCCATCATATGGTACCGTAAGAGTTTTTCAAACAAAGACAGAACGGTGGTGCTTGCTCTGCTTGGAATAGGTCTTGGCAGCGTTGTGGTACAGCTGATCTTCCCTGAAATGCAGGTAGAGATATTTGCGATGGCACTGTGTGAACTGATGCTGTTCCTCTTCATACAGAATCCTACGGAGCAGATAGACGGAGCTATCGGAACTTATTCAAGAAGCGCCTTTACGGAGAAGATGAGAGACAACATCATATCCAGGAGACGTTTCGATCTGATAGTCGTGGATATCAGGAGCTACAGGGATTATGAGGCTAAGCACGAGAGTGGCGGAAGACCGTTGATGAGAGCAGTTGCAGGTCATATAAAAGAGATCGCATCCACGGCTGAAATATACAGAGTTGCCGAGAATACTCTTGCAGTGGAGGTGATCAGACCTAAAGCAAGGGAAACCACCGAACTAATAAGCGCTATAGGAGATGATATACAGGATACCTGGGATATAGAGGGTGAGAAAGTAAACATGCAGGGACATCTTTTAAAGATCTGCATGCCGGGGGATATCACGGATAATGAACAGCTTCAGGTCCTGATCGAGAGATTCAGGAACAGCGCATTTGAAAACCGCTGCATGAATGTCAGTGATTTCGATATGCAGGAGCTGGACAGATACAGGCGTATATCTGCTGCGCTTGCGAGAGTCATAGACAAGAAACAGTTTGAGATACGTTATACGCCAGTGTATTCCATGGCTCTTTCCCGAGTCATCGGAGCAGAGGTGGCTGTGCGTTTCTATGATGATGAGCTGGGTTACGTCTATCATGATGAGATATTCAGTTATGCTGAAAGGAGCGGACATGCGCTGCAGCTCGGAGAGCTCATGTTTGAAGATATCTGCAGTTTTATTTCCGAGCATAAGCTGTCGGATTTCAAACTGTCTTTCCTTTTGTTAAAGATCATGCCCGCTATCTGCATGCAGCCGGGTATGTATGAAAAACTGAAAGCGCTGGCAGAAAAATATGATGTGGATCCGAGATTATTCTGTCTGCAGGTGACGGAGCAGACCGTGTCTAAAGCCACGCCGATATTTAAGCAGAATATAAACGAGATGAATGAAGCAGGCATCAGATTCTGTCTCGAGGATTACGGAAGCGGCTTTACCAATATCGCATCGATATATGAGATGCCTTTCTCCATACTGATGGTGAACCAGGCGGTGATGCATGCCGCCATGGGAAATGAGAAAGCGCGCATTACCATGGACAGCACTCTGGCAATGGCAAGGGATCTGTCAATGATGACCATGGTTGCGGGTATAAATGATGATAAGATGTTTAATATGATTTCCGATATGGCCTGTGATTTTGCCATAGGTAATTATTTCTTTGAACAGCTCGACGGTGAAGAGTTCCTGAAGGTTGCCAGACTGTCTGCCGAAGAAAGAGAGGGGGAGGATAGGATATGAGATATAATATGATCTTCGACTATGCCGCCTTCGCCGTACTCGCAGTATTGCTGGCTTACTACTTCAGAAAAAGAAAGACGGCTCTTCCGGAGTACAGACAGTATCATGCGATGCTGATAGCATCATTGCTTCTTAGCATCAATGATATCGTTGTTTATTGTTATTATCTTAATCCGATAAATGAAGAAAAACTGCTGGAGTATATATTCCATGTATTCGATCTGATATTTCAGTTCTATCTTCTGACGGGATACTGTAATTATCTGGCTATAGCCCTTGCAGGAAAGAAGTACAGCAGGGCAAAGTTCAGGCTGGCCGTGTATGCCCCTATGGGCCTGGTCTATACTGTTATCATAATAGCCGCTGTTTTTGCCTACGGAAAGGATATGAATGCCTTTTCCTTCAGAGAAAGCAGCATAGTGATATACAGCTTTATCGCGGCGATCGTTTATACCATTATCTTTGCGGCATACGTGGTGATAAGATACGGGAAGAATGAAGAGGATAAGAAGAAGACCATTCATATGATAGTGACTCTTGTGATCCTCCTTTTGATACAGAGCCTGCAGATGGTGGATCAGTCGAAGAGGATAATGCCTTTCCTTATGGCGCTGCTGATGACGGATATGCTTTACACCGTACACAGATCAAATGAGATACTTGACAGTACCGATTCCATGATCAAGCATGTGATGATGAGTCAGGCAGCCGAGGCCTATGAAGAGAATATCCCCTATTTCTATATCTTCGTCAAGCTGCATGATTACAAGGTGCTGACCGAATCCTTAGGTCAGGACAATACGGACTTTTTCTTAAGACAGGTAGGCGGATATCTCGGAAGTTTAAGCAGTGACAGCGTTGTATTCAGGGCTGCTCCGGATATAATGGCGCTGCGTACCGAGATCATGGATGAAGAGATACGCCTCGGAATGCTTGAAGAGATAAGGGAAAGATTCAGGCATCCATGGAGAAACGGTATGCTGGTCACCATGCTCTCAACAAGTTATGTGACAGCGCAGGCCCCGGAAGAAGTTCCTTCCGTTAAGCTTATGAGACAGCTGGTAAACAATATCAGCCGTGACGATCAGGAGTTTGACAGTGTATTTAATGCGAAGAAGTATTTAAAGGATGATAAAGATGCCCAGATGCTGGAAGCAATACGAAGAGGACTCAGAGACGGAAACTTTAAAGTGTTTTACCAGCCTATATATTCAACACATAAGAAAAAGATAATAGCAGCGGAAGCGCTTATAAGACTTTTTGATCCCGAATACGGTTCCATACCTGCGGAACCCATGATAGCTCTTGCGGAAAGAGAAGGCTATATACTTCAGATCGGAAGGTTTGTATTCGAAGAGGTATGTCGTTTCTATAAAGAAAAGAAGCTGAACGAAAAGGGAGTGGAGTATATAGAGGTGAACCTTTCGGCTGTACAGTGTATGCAGAAGAGCCTGGCCGAAGAGTTCATGCAGATCATGCGTGACAATGACATCGCTCCGGACAGCATCAATTTCGAGATAACGGAAAGCGCGGCAATGATAAGCAATGCAGCAGTTACGAGTAATATCTACGATTTCGAACTGCATGGAATATCCCTTTCTCTTGATGATTACGGAACGGGTTATTCAAATATATCATATCTTTATGATATGCCCTTCATGATCATGAAGATAGACAAATCCATACTATGGTCTGCCGAAACCAACGAGAAGGCGGATATCACACTTGAGAATACCTATAAAATGGCTAACAGACTGCATCTTAAGGTAGTACAGGAAGGCGTTGAAACTGAAGAACAGATAAAGAAGTTGTTAAAACTCGGCTGCGATTACTTCCAGGGATATTATTTCTCAAAGCCTGTAGAAGAGGAAGCGTTTGTGAAATATGTAGATAATTTTGAAGTACCGGGAGTATGTAACAGCTGATGAACAGTATTAACGGATTTTTTAAGGAAGAAGGATACGGCCTGTATGTATGCTCACTGGACAGGAGGTATTTTTCTTTTGTTCAGGAAGAAAACTACGTTATAAACGTTATCTGTTTTTTTGATGAAAGAAAAGAGACCAGCACCCAGGCGCAGCTGCAGGGTTTTCTGGATGTACATAAGGAACGCTTAAGCTACGGCAGGGATAAAGATATTCATTTCCTGAAGATAATGATCGTGGATCAGATGGGACCCTCATTCATCAAGCCTTCGGCAGATCCGAGAGGTGAGCTGTATGAATATACCGGAGATGAGGAAGAAGCAGCATCGGAAGCTCACAGGCGCTGGGTCAGGGATGTATGGTATCTGATAGAGGATGAAGCCTTGGGGACCAGGCTCTTCGTGCCTCCCGGGGCAGCAGAAGATTTTTACGGAATAAGAAAAGGGCTGGATAATTTCGTCAGGGAAAACGGCGTGAACATAATGCTGCCGGGAACGGAAGAGAGCAATGAGGAATATGACAGGGCTCCGGTCAAAGAAAAGGCTGACGGATCAAGAGAGATAAACGTTCAAAAAAAAGAAAAGAACGTTCCCTGGATAACGGTGGGAATGATACTGATAAACCTGCTGATGTTCGGTATGAAAAATCTGGGGATGTATAATTCCGAGGATTATTCACTGACTAACGGCATACTGCAGGAGTCGGATCAGTGGTACAGATTTTTCACCTATATGTTCCTGCATGAATCGGAACTGCACCTTATGAATAACATGCTGATGTTATATGCAGCAGGCAGTCTGATCGAGGGAATGATAAACAGGGTTTATTTTACACTGCTGTATTTCGTATCGGGCATAGGCGGCGGATTCTTATCCGTCTGGTATCATACAAAAGCAGGACAGCCTTATTATTCGCTGGGAGCCAGCGGCGCAGTATACGGCATAATGGGAGCGATACTGGCAGTCATGATACTGACAGGCCTGTGGAGGATAAAGACAGTATTCATAAGGATAATAATAGTGCTGCTGCTGTTGTTTGCAACCGGCGCAGCCGGAGGAAGGATAGATGTGATGGATCATCTCGGCGGCTTTGTCAGCGGGATGATACTCTGCGGCTTATATGTGATAATGTGGAGACCTGCCAAAACCGCATAAAGTCTTCTTCACGTTTGGGAGAAGATGTCACCGAAGGTGACGGTTGAGGGGAGCGATACAAAGAAAGGACAGATGATATGAAGATAAACATATATTACGGCGGACGCGGACTGATAGGGGACCCAACTCTTTTTGCGGTACGCAGGATGATGACGGTCTTTGAGGAACTGAATGTCAAAGTGACAAAGTATGACCTCTTTGAGCAGAAGAACAATATTTCTTCTCTGCCCCTTACCATAAAAGATGCGGATGCGATAATACTTGCATCGACTGTGGAATGGCATGGCGTGGGCGGAATGATCATGAGTTTTCTTGATGCCTGCTGGCTCTACGGCGATAAGGAAAAGATCAGCAAGACCTATATGGCTCCGGTTGTCATGAGTACGGCCTACGGCGAGAAAGAAGGAGAGCTGGAACTGACGACAGCCTGGCTGTCTTTAGGCGGCCTTACCTGCCAGGGTTTGTCCGGTTATGTACCTGAAGTATCCACGCTTGAACAGAATGAAGAATACCTGAAGCTGATAGAGAAGTGCGCCGAGAATATTTACAGAAGTGTTTCCCAGAGAGCGAAAGCCCTGCCGGTCAGCGCAATGGCGGTAAGCAGGATAACTAACAAGACCAGGAACACAACACTTACACAGCAGGAGACAGAGCAGCTTTCCGAGTATGCTTCCGATGAAAAATATGTTGAGAAGCAGAAAGCCGATATAAAAGAACTTGCAGATCTGTTCAAGGGAAGACTGGGCAGCGGAAATGAAAACGGAGAAGACCTGCCGGTGAGATTTAAGAAAGTATTCAAGGCTCAGGCAGGAGTAGATCTTAAGTATAAGATAAACTTGAGCGAAACTCCCAAGCCGCTTATATTAAGAGTTGAAGGCAGCAAACTGGAAGCGTCCTACGGTGAGCTGGTATATCCCGATGTAGAGCTGACCATGGACAGATCCGTGATCGATGAGATAACACAGGGACGCAAGACTTTCCAGGGAGGTTTTATGGAGGGCAGCATAAAGACGAAGGGTGATTTCAAAAATTTAAGAATGCTGGATACCCTCTTTGTTTTCGGTTGAGAAATGTTCGGATACGTACAGCTGAGAAAAGCCGAGTGTAAGATAAAGGATTACGACAAATACAAGTCGTATTATTGCGGTCTGTGCAGAGTGTTAAATGAGCGCTTCGGGACGACAGGACGGATCACGCTTACTTATGATATGACTTTTCTTGTGTTGCTTTTGGATTCACTGTATGAGGGTGATCACAGGATAGAGAAAAGAAGATGCATCATGCATCCCGGCAGGAAACACAGGGAGATAAGCTGCGCGGTCACGGAATATGCGGCGGACATGAACATACTGCTTACCTATGCGCACTTTGCCGATGACATGAAAGATGAGGGAGACAAAAAGGCAGGAGCAATGCTTCGGCTGTACAGAAAAGATTTTCTGAAGGTTAAGAAGAAGTATCCTTACCAGTATAAAAAGATCATCCGTGCCCTGAAAGAACTTGATGAAACGGAAAAAAAAGACAGCGATGGCAGGGAGATAAAAAAATCCGCAGCCTCTTTCGGCAAGCTGATGATGGCACTGTTTTCATACAGAAGAAAAGCGGAACCCTTTCTGCATGAGCTTATGGGGATGGCTTATCATCTGGGCTGTTTTATCTATATAATGGACGCTTATGATGACATAGAAGAGGACGTAAAAAAATCAAGTTACAATCCTCTTAAGTCGTTGTATAATAGTAAAGATTTTGAAGAAAAGGCATATGAACTGATGTATGACGAAGCTGCAAAGTGCGCATGGTATTATGAAAAGCTTCCGTGCACTGAGCATAGGGACATACTCGGAAATATAATCTATGCGGGTATATGGAACAGATATGACCGCATACAAAAAGAAGGAAGAAAAAAACATGAAGGATGCATATGAAATACTCGGAGTGAGCAGAAATGCCAGTGATGAGGAAATAAAGAACGCATACAGGGAACTGTTAAGGAAGTATCATCCCGATAACTTTGCGGGAACGAACAATCCTCTTGCGCCTCTTGCCGAAGAAAAGTTCAAAGAAGTACAGCAGGCTTACAACGAGATAATGAACGAGAGACAGAACAATCCGTTTAACTACGGCAATACCGGAAGCTACGGAAATACAGGTTCATACAATACCGGCAATACCGGTCAGTATTCGAACCAGGGCGCATATAACAATTACCGCAATCAGTATGATGTGAATTCCGGATATTACGGACGTCCCGCCAATTACAGGGGACAGTCCTGCGGTACCGGGAACTTCTGCTGTGATCTGTGGTGTCTGGATACTATGTGCGAATGCATGGGAGGCGATCTCTGCGGATGCATGTAAGTGTACGTGCCATAGCCTTAAGCGGCATGCTTACCGCGCTTGCGGTGGTATGCATATTTGTGGGCAGCATACTTGAATTTAATACGGCCTTTTTACTGGTACTTGCGGCTTTTCTTATAGGTACCGTGACGGCAGTGAGCGGTGTGCCGGCTGCGCTGTGCAGTTTCGCAGCGACGGTGATACTGGGGATTTTCATAAGTCCGGTAAAAATGTATGTGCTGACTTTTTCCTTATTCGTTCCGTACGCAGTGGCATGCGAATATACTGCAGGGAAAAAGCCGGACAGAAAGAAAGCAATACTGATAAAGGCCCTTGTCTGGTGGAGCTGGACAATAGTCTGCGGCTGTATATTCTATGTGATGGCGGGGATCGCGGGACTTACCGAACTGATGCCGGAGATAATGAAGGATGCCGGAGCGCCGATACAGCTGGGAATAGTGATCATAGCGCTTGCAGTAACATGGGTGCTCACGGATATCGCCTATTACGCATACAGGAAAGAAATAAACAGAAGAATACTTAATACTTTTAACAAGGAAGAGAGAAGATGAAGAAGATAGTATTGACAGGCGGGGGAACCGCAGGGCATGTAACGCCGAATCTGGCGCTGATACCTCATCTTAAGGAAAGGGGTTATGATATAAGCTATATCGGTTCCTACGAAGGCATAGAAAAAAAGCTTATAGAAGAATTTGATATTCCGTATTACGGCGTGGCAACGGGCAAATTCAGAAGATATTTCGATCCCAAGAATTTCACGGATCCTTTCCGTGTAATAAAGGGATACGGCGAAGCCAGGAAATATCTGAAGCAGATCAAGCCTGATATCATCTTTTCAAAAGGAGGCTTCGTTTCAGTTCCTGTCATCCGTGCCGGCGCATCGTTAAAGATTCCCAGCATCATACACGAATCGGATTTAACGCCGGGACTTGCCAACAAGCTCTGTATACCGGTAGCAACCAAGGTATGCTGCAACTTCCCGGAAACCCTTAAATATCTTCCCGAGAAAAAAGCCGTTCTCACGGGTTCGCCTATAAGGGAAGAACTCCTGAAGGGTGATAAGGAAGCAGCATATGCGCTTACGGGCTTTAACAAAGGCATGCCGGTGATCATGGTCATGGGTGGTTCCCAGGGCGCAAGCGCCATCAACAGAGTGGTAAGGGAAGCACTGCCGAGGCTGTTAAATGATTTCCAGGTGATACATATCTGCGGCAATGACAAGATGGATAATCTGCTTCTGAACATGCCGGGATACAGGCAGTTTGAATATGTGAGAACGGAATTAAAGGATCTGTTTGCCATAACGGATCTGGTAATTTCAAGAGCCGGCGCCAATGCCATATGCGAGCTGCTGGCCTTAAGGATACCGAACATACTGGTTCCGCTCCCTCTGGAGATAAGCAGGGGCGATCAGCTTCTGAACGCCCAGTCTTTTGAAGATCAGGGATACAGTATGGTAATAAAGGAAGAGAGCTTAGATGAGGATTCACTGGTCGAAGGCGTACAGCAGCTGTATTTCAACCGTGACAGGTACATCGAGACCATGTCGGGTTCACATCAGTACAATTCGGTGGAAACAATAATAAACATGATAGAGGAGATATGCAATGAAAAAGGATGACTGCATTTTCTGCAAACTGGCCAACGGTGATATACCCACAAATAAAGTATATGAGGATGAGTTCTTTACGGCCATACTTGATCTGGGTCCCGCAACAAAGGGACATACACTGATACTGCCGAAGGAGCATGCGGACTGTCTTTTTGATCTGGATGAGGATACCGCTGCAAAACTCACTCCTTTAGCTAAGAAGCTGGGAAAGAAGCTTGTTGATGCCCTTCATGCTGACGGTATGAATGTGATACAGAATAACGGAGAAGTCGCAGGTCAGACTGTTATGCATTATCATCTGCATCTGATACCGAGATATAAGAACGACGGCCAGCATCTGCTCTGGAAACCCGGTGAGATGGCTGAAGGAGAAGCTGATGAAATACTTAACGCCTTGACTTGAGTTTTTTTAGGTGGTAATATTATGTTAACCATCGACTTTGAATGGGAGTTTTTGTAATGGCTGAACCTAAGGCTGCATTCAGAAAACCGAAGAAGAGCAAACATCCGGGCATGATACTGGTGCTTCTGGCGCTGGGCGTGTTTCTTGCGCTCTTTGCCTATAACAGTATATCCCTGAAAAAAGCCAAGGCAGAACTGGAGCCTGAGATAGCGCGTATGGAGCAGATGATAGAAGAGGAAAATGACCGTACGGTAAAGCTTAAAGAATATGAAACTTACACACACACCAAAAAATATGCAGAGGAAGTAGCCAAGGATAAGTTAGGCTATGTATATGACGGGGAGATAGTATTCCAGCCGGAGGATGATTAAGGAAAGAGTAAGAAAATTCATAGAAGAGGAGCGGATGGCAGACGGCTCTGAATATATGCTTGCAGCGGTATCGGGTGGACCGGATTCGGTATGTATGCTCATGATACTGAAGGAACTCGGATATGAAACGGAAGTGCTGCATGTTCATCACGGACTGAGAGAAGCTGCCGACGAGGACGTAAGATTTGTAAAGGCACTGAGTGAAAAGCTGGATGTGCCTTTTTTGTGTATGCAGGCAGACGTTAAAGGCTATGCGGAAAGCGAGCGTCTGTCTACAGAAGAAGCGGGACGCAGGCTGCGCTATGCCTTTTTTGAAGAGAGGGCTGAAGAGCTTGAAAAGAGCGGAAAAAAAGTCAGGATCGCAGTGGCACATAATATGGATGACAATGCGGAGACCGTGCTGTTCCAGATGTTCAGAGGCAGCGGTCCTAAGGGCTTATGCGGCATACCTCCCGTAAGGGGACGTGTGATAAGACCGCTTCTGTGCGTTAAGCGCAGTGAAGTAGAGGAGTATCTGGCATCGAAGGGGCAGGATTTCCGTACAGATGAGAGTAATGAGACAAATGACTATACAAGAAACAGGATAAGGCATATAATACTACCTGCAGCGAATGAACAGATCAATTCAAGGAGCACCGAACACATTGCAGGCAGCGCCGCGATGCTCAGGGAAGCGGAAGATTATATAGAAGATGCCATCAGGGAAGCATATGTCCTGAATATCCGAATAGAAGACGGTATTGCGCATATCGATAAGAAAGGTTTTAAAGAGCTGCATCCGTACATACAGAAGAGACTGCTGCTTATGGTGATGCAGGAAGTATGCGGATCTGCAAGGGATATAACGGCGACACATATCAGACTTTTTAAGGAACTGTTTGACATGGAGACCGGAAAGGTGCTGGATATGCCGCACAGAATGCTGGCAAGATGTGAGCGCAAAGAGATACTGCTGATGAACAAAGGCAGGTAAGGAGAAGACTATGGATAACATCAGAGAGCTTATAAGTGAGAGACGCGTAAACAAAAGGATCAAAGAGATAGGCGCACAGATAAGCGAAGAGTATGCAGGCAAGGAACTGCATATGATAAGCGTATTGAAGGGCGGAGCTTTCTTTACCTGCGAACTGGCAAAACGCATAAGCCTGCCGGTGACTCTTGATTTTATGTCTGTGTCGAGCTACGGAGATGAAAAGAGTTCCAGCGGTGTGGTAAAGATCGTAAAGGATCTGGACGAAAGCATAGAGGGACGCCATGTGATGGTAGTTGAAGATATAGTTGACAGCGGCAGGACCCTTTCCTATCTTATGAAGATGTTAAGAGAAAGAAAGCCTGCGAGCCTTGCGCTCTGCACGCTTTTGGACAAGCCTTCGAGACGTACCCACGAAGTGCATGTGGACTATACCGGTTTTGAAGTGCCGGATGTGTTTATCGTGGGATACGGGTTGGATTATGCACAGAAGTACAGAAATCTGCCTTATATAGGAGTGGTTGAAGAATGAAAAAATCCGGAACAGGAGCCTACTTTTTCGTGATAATGCTGCTGGTTGCGGCAGCGATATGGCTCGGACTATATTCAAAACAGACAAATATACATACGAGGGCGGAATTTGATTCGGCTTTTAAAAACAATGAAGTGGTATCGGTGACCATAGTTCAGAACAGGGAAGTTCCTACAGGCAGTATAAGGGTACTTAAGAAAGACGGCACAGGTTTTGAATTCAGTGTGACTGATGTACGGGAGATAGAAGAGCTTACCAAAAACAAGGGTATAGAGACAATCATAAGGGATGTTCCGAAAGATAACTGGTTCCTTGAATATGTATTGCCCTATCTGCTTCTGATAATCATGTTTGTTTTCTTCTTTTCGGCGATGCAGAACAATCAGTCTGCAAGCGGCGGAGCAGGCGCGCGTATGATGAATTTCGGCAAGAGCCGGGCGCAGATGGTCACGGACAGCGGGATCAAATTTGCCGATGTTGCGGGACTTAAGGAAGAAAAAGATGATCTGGAAGAACTGGTGGATTTTTTAAGAGAGCCGACGAAGTTTACCGAGGCAGGCGCCCGCATACCGAAAGGCATACTTCTTGAGGGAAGGCCCGGAACCGGTAAAACATTGCTGGCAAAGGCTGTGGCCGGAGAGGCCGGAGTACCTTTCTTCTCAATTTCAGGTTCGGATTTCGTGGAAATGTTTGTAGGTGTGGGTGCATCGAGAGTAAGGGATCTCTTTGCGGAAGCCAAGAAGAATTCACCCTGCATCGTCTTTATTGATGAGATTGATGCGGTGGCAAGGCGCCGTGGTACAGGTATGGGCGGCGGCCATGATGAAAGAGAGCAGACTTTAAACCAGATGCTTGTGGAGATGGACGGCTTCGGAGTAAACGAGGGCATCATAGTAATGGCGGCTACAAACCGTGTGGATATACTGGATCCGGCTATACTGCGCCCCGGAAGGTTTGACAGAAAGATAACCGTATCACCTCCCGATATCAAGGGCAGGGAAGAGATACTCGGAGTACATGCAAGAAATAAAAATCTCGGAGAGGATGTAAAACTGGAAGATATCGCAAGGACTACGGCAGGCTTTACAGGCGCCGATCTTGAAAATCTTCTGAATGAAGCAGCCATAAAGGCCGCCAGGGCTGACAGAAAATTTATTACCAGTGAGGATATCAATAAATCCTTCATCAAGGTGGGCATAGGTACCGAGAAGACGAGCCGCGTGATATCGGATAAGGAGAAGAGGATCACGGCCTATCATGAATCCGGACATGCCATACTCTTCCACCTGTTACCCCTGGTCGGACCGGTCTATACTGTATCGATAATACCCACGGGTGTTGGTGCAGCAGGCTATACCATGCCGCTTCCCGATAAGGATGATATGTTCATGACAAAGGAACAGTTAAGGCAGGAGCTGATGGTCACACTTGGCGGACGTATAGCAGAAGAATTGGTAATAGGCGATGTGACCACGGGAGCTTCAGGTGATATAAAGAGCGCGACCAAAAAAGCCAGGAGCATGGTAACACGCTTCGGTATGTCGGAATTGGGCATGATCAATTACGAAGACAGCGAAGAAGAAGTCTTCATAGGACGGGATCTGGCCCATGCCAAGAATATCAGTGAAGCCAAATCTGCAGAAATCGACAATGCCGTTAAGAAGCTGATAGATGACGCTTATACGGCTGCAAAGCAGATACTTGAGGAGAATATGGAGATACTGCACAAGTGTGCAAGCCTGCTGATAGAGAAGGAAAGGATCAGCAGGGAAGAGTTCGAAGCACTTTTTGTGTAGAAATCACCAAAAAAGTACCGATGAAATTATTATATTTGTTAGATTTACGAATAGACGAATATACATAATCTGCTATAATGCATATTGTAACCCCCAATACATTATATAGTTTTTGCTATAACCCCATAAGAAAGAAATACCTTCTCTGAAAATGACAGTGTGAGCTGTCATTTTTACTTGCGTAGCAAGTAAAAATGACTAAAACCGCTTTTAAACCATGACAGGATCGCGAATTCCGAAAACATATATAATAGTGCTTCTGGTGACAGTTTCTGTTATCGCCGGGGGCTTTTTTGTTTTCGGCGGCAGCATAGAGAAGGGAATAAAAAAGAGTTACAGGGATAGCAACGCGGAGGACGGTTATTTTGAACTGAAGCATGAAGCGACGGATGAGCTGCTGAAAGCCTTCGGAAAAGAAGATATCATATTGTACGCTAAGGATAAGAACAATTATGCCTGGAGCTACAAGGAAGAGCCTGAAAATGAAGAGAAAGAAAAAGAGACAGCGGAGGCGCTTAAGAGAAAGCTGACGATACTTGCCGATACCGGAGGGATGACGGATGATGCGCTGGAAGCAGATATTGCCGAGAGCAACAGAAAACAGTGGCAGGAATATCTGGATAAGATGCAGGCGAAGGCCGAAGAGCTGAAGCAGAAAAGGGAAGAACTTAATGCAGGGCAGGAAGAAGCAAACAAAAAGGCGGAACCTTATGTGATAGAAAACGGTGAACTCCAGATGGAAGCCGTTAAGATACAGAGCACCAGGGAAGTGCTGATGAAAGAGATATTTGCATATCTTATTTCTACCGGTGCCATCAGGGATTACACAGAGATAGAGAATAATGAGAATGAATTATCTCCTGAGATACAGGCCCTGCTTCCTTCCGATCTGAAAGCAAGAGCGGCGGTATTGCAGGCAAGAGCAGATGCTCTGCAGGAAAAGTATGATGAGCTGGATCGGAAGTATTCCTATCTGGATGATGAAACCGAAGATCTTCAGAACAGGACAGAGGCCCTTTATGAAGAGGAACAGAAGCTGGAAGAGAGTCAGGCAGAAATAAATGACGTAAAAGAAAAGCTGAAAGAGCTTGAAACTTACGAAGACGATAAAAACGAGATAGTTTCTTTCATTCCTGTCTATGAAGATAAGGAGTTCACGAAGATATCAAGGAATATGAAGCGCATAAGAACTGTCTGTGCTGTTATTTTTGTTTTGTCAATCATGGGGACGGTTCTGCGGTTGAAAATCAAAGATTTTCAACCGCAGAACCGTCCCCGTGATTGACTTGTCTGTGTTATAATGTCACTATGATGCATAAAAGATCCCAAAAGAAAAAGAAGAGTTTTGCGAGAACGGTTTTCATACTTATCGGTCTTATACTTATGCTGTCCGTTACAGCGCTGTTTCCCGAAGTCTGCGATAAGTATGCGGATAATGTATATTGCATACTTTGTGACTGTATCAGTCATGTTACGGCGCCGATCCCCTTTGCTCTCGGCGAGGTAATAATGTTTATCGGCGCCGGTATGCTGGTGTTTTCACTTATACTGATACTGCTTCTTCTCTTCCTGGGAAAAAAAGCAGGCTATAGGGATTTCTGCAAAGCATATTTCAAAACATTCATTACAGGTCTCTTAATAGTAATCCTGATCTATGTTCCCACCTGGTTCATACCCTTCTGCGGTACGGTGCTGGGCAGGGGCAATACGGAACTTCGCACGGAATTCACATATGATGAAATATATGATCTGCTGACATATATCGTGGAACAGGGAAATGCAGCTGCCGAAGAGATATATATCGCAGAAGACGGCAGCGTGGATTTTCCGACTGCCGAAGAAAGGTTGCCGCATATAACTGAAGCCCTACAGGCTCTCGGCAGCGAGTACAGCCGCCTTACAGGCTACTATCCGCCGGTAAAGGAAGCTTTATGTTCAGACATACTTGAAAGGATGGGGATAGGCGGCTACAACTATCCTTACACCATGGAACCCACGCATAACCGCTATATGTCTCCGCTTTGGAGCAGCGTCCTGGATGCTCATGAACTGGCGCATCATAAAGGCTATTATAAAGAGAACGAAGCCAACTTCTTAAGTCAGCTGGCTTTGATACGCAGCGACGATCCTTATCTTAAGCTGGCCGCTGCCTTCGATATGTATGATTATGTTTCCGAAGATTATTATGAGACCAGGAATAAGGAGATCGAAAGACTGCAGGCAGAAGGAAAGATCGGAAAGCTAAAAGAAGTAAGGAGCGAAGAAGAATTGTTGCAGCTGGCAGAAACAATAGAGGAATTGTTCGGTCCCGAACCTGAATTCAGCAAACGTGTATGGCAGATATATAATGCCGGGGAACAGATAGAACAGCAGCTATATGAAGAAGATATCCATGTGATCGACGAGATGCCTGCAGTTGACGAGGTGATCCACACCACGGCCGACAAGGGTTGGGAGATGCAGGCAGAGATACTGCAGGAAAACTGTTATGACGGAGTGACCTTACTGTTGTTACAGTATTTTTACGGCGGGGATGATAAATGAAGTACAATACCGCGGAGAATATCTTATATGTCTATAAGGGTGTGGCAAAACATAAGCCCTACCTGATCATCTTATTGATACTGGCTTTATTCTGCAATGCGGCATCCAGATTCATCTGGTTATTTCTCGGAAAATACATAGTGGAATTTATAGGGGCGGGAATAGCAGCGGAAAAGCTGATGAGTATGGTGGTTTTCCTTACGCTGGCTAACATTATCTGTCTTATCGGACAGAATACGGTCAATTTCTGGAAGGATCCCGCTGCTTTTTATGTGCGTCCGATGTTCATGCTTGAACGAAATAAAAAAGTAATTTCGTTATTTTATGAAAGACTGGAAGAGCGAGAAGTCCTTGATGCCATTGAGAAGTCGAAGGCATCTACAAGAAATGTGGATGTAGGAATAGAAGGTATCATAAGATTCACGTTGGATCTTTGCACGCATCTCTTTACCTGTATCCTTGCTGCAGTCATACTGGCATTCCTAAGCATTCCTCTGGCTGTTGCGGTGTTATTGTTTGGGATCTTATCTTATCTGTCTGTTGAGAAAGCATCAAAGAAAGAGAAGCAGCTTACAAATGATGATGTACTTAAAGAAAAAAGAGAACTGGAATATTTCAAAAAGATCAGTTCGGATTTTTCATATGGTAAAGATATACGGCTTTTTCAGTTACGGGAAAAACTCAACGCCACTCAGAAAGAACTAAACGGAGTACTGCATGAAAAAACTCGTCTGGCAAGAAAAAGCTGGCTGATAAGCGGAATGTTTACCAACAGCATGGATATGTTAAGGGAAGGTCTGTTGTATGCGGCATTGATATATCTGATATTGAAAGGCGATCTTGGCATAGGAGATTTCATACTTTATGCGGGCTGCGTGCGTCAGATGGCCGATGCACTGATGAACCTTATGAAGATCAGCGCACACTTAAGGAAGTGCAGCGCCGAAACGAATGATTACCGTGCGCTTAACGAATACTGCGATGAGCAGAAGGATGAAGGGAGCAAGCCGGAGGAAGCATCCGGTTATGAAATCCGTTTTGAGAATGTCTCCTTTAAATATCCCGGAAGTGAGAGTTATGCACTTAAAGATGTGAACCTGACTCTTAATCCTTCGGAGAAGCTTGCTGTGGTAGGCATAAACGGCGCGGGGAAGACTACGTTTATCAAACTGTTGTTGAAATTATATAAGCCGTCAGAAGGAAGGATACTCTTAAACGGCAGGGATATAGAGAGCATCAGCACCAGAGAGTATTACAGACTTTTTGCTCCGGTATTCCAGGATATGGAATGCTACGGCTTCACTCTGGCAGAGAATGTATCGATGAAAGCCGGCGAAGAAACGGATGCAAAGCGTGTTATAGCCTGTCTTGAACAAGCCGGACTTAAGGAAAAGCTTAATTCACTTCCGAAGGGAATTGACTCTCCCATGCTTCGTGTACATCATAACGACGGTATCCTTTTGTCGGGAGGAGAGAAGCAGAAGATGGCTCTGGCAAGAGCTTTGTATAAAGATGCGCCGGTGGTGATACTGGATGAACCGACGGCTGCTTTGGATGCGCATGCGGAGAGTGAGCTTTATAAACGTTTTGACAGCTTTGTAAAAGGCAAGCTTGCCGTATATGTTTCCCATCGTCTGGCAAGCACCGGTTTCTGTGATCATATCGCTTTGTTTGAAGACGGGAGGATCAGTGAGTACGGTTCCCACGAGGAATTGATGAGGAAAAAGGGAAGGTATGCCGGACTCTTTGAAATGCAGGCACAGTATTATCGTGAGGAGGAAAAAGATGAAGAAGCTGCTTGCTGAGATAAAAAAGAGCATGGCTGTATGTTCATATTTTTACCGTTTCGCGCTTAAGGAAAAACCTCACTATGCCATGCTGATATTATTTAACATACTGTTCCTGTCTCTTTGTCCGGTGATAAATATGCTGCTTCCTAAATACATAGTTGCAGAACTGACAGGAGATAAGGATACGACAAAACTTATAATATTAGCCTCAATACTTGTAGGAGGAAACTATATCGTAAAAAGCCTGACTACGATACTTGGTGAGATACGGCAGATACAGGAAGACAGTCTTGCAAGAAAACTTGACCTTATGCTTTCCGAAAAAGCCATGAAGCTTAAATTCGAATTAACGGAAACGGAAGAAGGCTTAAGTGCAAGGCAGAAAGCAGAGACCGGTATGTCATGGTATTCCGGCGGTATCAGGGGAATGTCGGAATGCATCGTTAAGCTGGGAACAAGCCTTCTTGTGATATTCAGTGTGATAGGGATAGTATTCGGGGTATCGCCTCTGATACTGCTGATGTCAGTACTTGCAGTATCGGTCAATGCGTTCTGCACATCAAAGATCAATGCTGCTTCACAGGAAGTGTTTGAGAAGACACCGGCTATCAATAAGTTTTATACATACATCTATACTAAGATAAACGGGCGTGAATATGCAAAGGAATTGAGGCTTTATGATGCAATCCCTCTTGTGGAAAAGAAGGCCGTTGAGAATGCAAAAGAACTGAATAAGATGGATAACGAATGTGCAGGAAAACAGCTGAGATGGGGAAGCATCGGAAGCATAGCATCCGCCGTGGGTTACGGAATTTCCTACGGCTGGCTGGGTTTGTCGGTATTGAAAGGAAGCATCAGTCTTGCGGATTTTGTGATGTGCATAAGCGCGATCGAAGTGTTTACAAATGATTGTCTTATCAGTTTTATCACGAACGCGCAGCAGCTGATGATGAAGAGTAATTTTATGAGCGCATTTATCGCATACATGAAACTTGTCGATGAAGAATCCGCGGGTAATGAAAACATCGATGACAAAGCATTCGACGGCATAGTTTTCGATCATGTATCGTTTAAGTATCCGGGAACGGATAACTGGATATTAAAAGATATAAACCTGCAGATAAAAAAAGGAGAGAGTCTTTCACTGGTTGGTGTAAACGGGGCGGGTAAATCCACGCTGGTCAAGCTGATAACCCGGCTTTACGATGTAACTGAAGGAGAGATAAGGATCTGCGGTAAAAACATCCGGGATTATTCTTATGAAGAATATGTAAAACTGCTGGCCGTGGTATTTCAGGATTTCAAACTCTTTGGCTACACTATAGAAGAAAATGTAAGTTTCGGACTAAAGGATACTGAAAAAAGAACTGCTGCGGTTCCTGAAGATATTTATGAGATGAGCGGTACGGCCGAATGGATAAACAGCCTTAAGGATAAAGAGAAAACGCTTCTGTATAAGGAATATGACGAAAACGGCGTGGAACCTTCAGGCGGTCAGGCCCAGAAGCTGGCAATTGCCAGAGCCCTGTACCGTGACGCGCCGGTGGTGATACTGGATGAGCCCACAGCGGCGCTTGATCCTCTGGCTGAATATGAAGTGTATAAGAAATTCGACAATCTTGTAAACGGAAAGACTGCCGTATATATCTCACACAGACTCTCAAGCTGCAGGTTCTGTGATCATATAGCGGTGATCGCAGATAAGACCATTAAAGAGTACGGTACTCATGAGGAACTGATCAGAAAAGACGGCGGAGTCTATGCAGGAATGTTTGCAGAACAGGCTCAATATTATATCGATGTGCAGACATGAAAAAAAATTAAAAAAACACTTGCATTTTAAAAACCTATATATTATAATGGCATTTGCGTGTGAAACGTAAGCACCGCTAGCTCAGTTGGTAGAGCACCTGACTCTTAATCAGGGTGTCCAGGGTTCGAGCCCCTGGCGGTGCACGAAAGTTCGTTTTTGGGGATCAACCCCGGGGACGGGCTTTTTTGTTTAATGAGGATACATAACTATGTTTGATGCGCATACACATTATCATGATAAGGCTTTTGATGATGACAGGGAAGAAGTGCTGAAGGCGGTAAAGGCTGCAGGTATAGAGCTGATCATGGAAGCAGGCGAGAATATGGCCGGGAGTCTGGCAGCACTTGAAATGGCAGAGAGATACAAAGCCGATGTATATCCTAAGATCCGTGTGGCAGCAGGCTTGCATCCTTTATATATAAAAGAGTCATGGAAGGATGAAATTGACAGTCTGGAGAAACTTCTGAAAACAGGACAGGCTGAAGCTATAGGCGAATGTGGCCTGGATTACAGGAACATAAAGGACGAGTCTGTAAGAAAACGCCAGAGGGAAGTCTTTGAAGCACAGCTTGAGCTCTGCGAAAAGTATGGCCTGACGGCAGTAGTGCATTCGGTTGATGCGGCGGAGGATACACTGAAGATATTAAAAGCACATCCGAAGGTAAAAGGCCTGCTGCATGGCTTTGCATATTCAGCACAGATGGCAGAGCAGTTTGTAAAGCTTAAGTGGAACATAGGGATCAATGCGCTGGTATTAAGGCCGGAGGCAAAGAAGATAAAGGAAGTGGCTGCCGGAGTCCCGGCAGAGTATATCAGGGTGGAGACGGATGCGCCGTATATGCCGGTAATAAAGGGCAGCAGAAATGATTCGCGAAGCATCCCTGCAATAATTGAAGAAGTAAACAGGATAAGAAAGGAAGCGGGAGCAGAACCCATATGTCAAAAACAGGAGATCTTATAAAGAAATATGATTTCACTTTCAGGAAGAAATTCGGCCAGAACTTTCTGACGGATCCTTCCATAGTTGAAAAAATTGTCGATGCCTCGGGCGCGGGACCGGAGGATACGGTGCTGGAGATAGGGCCCGGTGCAGGAGCCATGACTGTGGAACTGGCAGCAAGGGCAAAGAAGGTGGTGGCTGTTGAGATAGACAGTTCTCTTGAACCTATCTTAAGGGAGACGCTTTCAGAGTTTGATAATACCACGTTGGTTTTTTCCGACGTTATGAAGCTTTCGGATGAAGATCTGCTTAAGCTTACCGGCGAGGGTGCGGTAGTGGTCGCAAATCTCCCTTATTATATAACCACTCCGATCATCATGAGGTTATTGGAGGGGGAGCTCAAGCTTAAGAGCATCACCGTCATGGTGCAGAAGGAAGTGGCCGAGCGCATGCAGGCAGCAGCCGGCACCAAGGAATACGGCGCTCTTTCTCTTGCGGTGCAGTACAGAGCCAAACCCGTAAGGGTAATGACCGTGGGACCGGAATGCTTTATACCCAGACCAAATGTGGACTCCAGCGTGATAAGGCTGGATCTGTATGACAGACCTGATATAGAAGTAAAGGATGAGAAGCTGTTGTTTGCGCTTATAAGGGCCGCATTCAACCAGCGCAGAAAGACCCTGCCCAATGCCATTACGGGCAGCAGCGAACTGGACTTTACAAGGGAACAGGTCGCGGATGCTATAAAGGAACTGGGCCTGGATGAGAGGATAAGGGGAGAAGTGCTTGATATCGGGCAATTTGCACGTTTATCGGATGTTATGTATACGAAATACCGCCAATAATACCCTTTACATGTACCCCCTGCTGTGATAAAATCACAAGATGTAGTTATGTATAAAAATATGATGGCTAAATATACGTTTAGCCGTTTCGGGGGAAGAGATAAAGGTGAACGCACAGGAATATAAGATATGCTCTGAAGAGATAAAGACACTTATCGAAAACGAGCAGTACAGAGAGGCTATGGAAATAGCCAATACCATCGACTGGAGAAGGGCCAAAAGCGTCTCCAAGCTCATGAGCATAAGTGATCTTTACAAGATAAACCGTCATTATGAAGACGCTCTGGAGCTGATGCTCCTTGCATATGACAGAAGTCCCAAGAGAAGAAGCATCGTATACAGCCTGTCGGAACTCTATATTGAGCTCGGTGACAAGGTCAAGGCGATGGAATTCCTTACCATCTTTCGAAAGATGGCGCCCAATGATACGGGTGTGTATATCCTTCAATATAAGATACTGGAAATGATCGATGCTCCCTACGACGACAGGATAGCCCTGTTGGAAGAACTGTGCCGTAAGGATTATAGGGAGGAGTGGGCATATCAGCTGGCATATCTTTATCATAGGATAGGCCTTGGTACCAAGTGCGTTGAGACCTGTAATGAACTGATCACCTGGTTTGGTGACGGCCCTTTTGTTATAAAGGCTATGGAGCTGAAGATGCTGCATGCAAGACTTACTCCGGAGCAGCAGGCCATATACAATGCGAAAGATGATTATAAGGAAGAGATCGAGGCTTATGAGAGCGACGAGTATACCACGGAGTCTGCGGAACCCGGCGTGAATCCGGAGCTTGGCGACATCGATTTCCATGTTAAGACTATTGACATGAGCAAGTTCAATACCATCAATCTTCAGAAGGCTCTTGCGGAAAGCATGAGAGAATTCATGGAAGAGGAAGAGAATGATAAGAACGAGCGCATCACCAGACATATCATGAAGCCCATGATGGATGAGGAGGAAGAAGAAGACGAAGAGTATTATGACCAGCCCGAAGAAGAGTATTACGGTGAGGACGGGGAATATTCCGAAGACGGCGAATACTATGATGATAACGGCGAAGGCTATTATGATGAAGACGGCAATTATATCGAGGGCGGAGAATATGCCGATGAAAACGGCTATTATGACGAGAACGGCGAATATATAGAATACAGCGATGAAGGCGAATATGCCGATGAAGATTATGCCGAAGAGAATTACAGCGAAGAAGATTATAATGTCGACGAAGAAGCAGCCGAAGAAGGATACGATACGGATTTTGAATCCGAAGAACTGGCTGAGGAACCGGACGATCTGCCCTATCCCGAAGTGGATGATACCGAATATGTTGATAATACTACATTTATAGATCATAAGAAGATATCAAAGGCTGCGCTTTATAAGGAAGACAGCGTGAATGCCGTAAAGGAAGAGGAGGAGGAAGAAGCTCCCCGCCTTGAGTCCATGGATGACATCAAACCCGAAACAGCAAAGCCTGAGGATAACGCTGATGAGGTATTCTTTGAAGATAAGACTGCCGATATCGTGATCGATGCTCCTCCAAGCAATACCAATCCGGAGTATGAAAGCATGCATGAGCTGGCAGCGGAAGTACGCCGTGAAGAGAAAGAGGAAAAGCAGAAAAAAGAGGAAGAAGAAGCAAGCCTGAGAGAAAAACGTACCAAGATCAAGGCTACTGCGACTTTTGATGATATGCTGAGATTTGACGACAACGGTCAGATAGAATTGGCTGTAGAGCCGGGTGAGGAAGTGGAGACGCAGATCACCGGTCAGATACATATGGATGAGTATCTTTCCGGCTGGGAAGAAAAGAAGAAATTGCGTAACGAAGAGATACTCAGGGAGACAGAGCGCAAGATAAAAGAATCCACAGGTCCTATCTTTAAAGGCTATGATGAGAAAAAGAAGAACAGCCTTATAGAAGAAATAGAGGAAGAACAGCGACTGTTCTCCGAAATGTATGAAGCAGATGATATAGAGTTAAGAAATATCGAAGAAGTGGCAGCTGCCGCAACGGATGCGCCTTTAGCCAGACCTGTAGTCAATAAGATCAAGTCAAAGACGGGCGTGATCTTCAATCAGAATGCGGGTTCCATCTGGGATGAAGTAGATGCCTCGATCAAGGCTGACAAAGAAAGAGAAGAAAGTCTGACGAACGGTGAATATGAAGAAGAAGCCGTCTATGAAGAAGACGAGAAGAAAGATACCAGCGGTATATTTGTGGATGTGGCTTCCGAAGCTGCCGAAGGTCTGGTGAATACCGCAACGCTGCCGGATCTCGGCGAAGTCAGCAAAGCAGACAGCGCTGTCTTTGAAGAAGAAGATTACAGTGAGGATGATTCCGAAGACGGCGGCAATTATGATGAAGATTACGATTCTGAAGAATATGCTGACGAAGAGTATGCCGATGATGATTATCCCGAGGGTGAATACGAAGACGAGAACTATGATGGGGATTATGAAGGCGACTATGAGGATGAAGAGTACGCCGAATATGAAGATGCTGAGTATTCCGGGGATGGCGGGTACGAAGACGGCGAGTATGATGAAAATGCCGAGTACAGCGACGATTATTACGGAGATGAGTACGATACCGGAGATCTCAACGATATAGAAGGCGCTCTCGAAGCGGATGCGGACCGCAGAGGTTTCGATACCGCCAATGAGATGGATGATGATTATCACGCAGAAGAAGTTGAAAATGACTTAAGCGTGGATGAACAGAGACTGTTTGAAAACTTCCTTTATTCAAGGAAGATGAGAGATCAGATACTTGATACCATAGATCAGATAAGCCTGACCAGCTATGTCGGTAACATCATAGTAACAGGCGAATCCACCGGAATGAACGTGGATCTGGCCAAGGCTCTCGTAAAAGAGATGCAGATGATCGACAACAATTTTGTATCATCACGTGTTGCAAAGATAAGCGGTACCAAGCTTAACAACAAGGATATTCCTTCTCTTTTAAACCAGCTGGCTTACGGAGCTCTGCTCATAGAAAAAGCAGGAGAACTGAAGAAAGCAACTTTAGAGAAGCTTACTTCTGTGCTGGAGTCCTATCCCGACGGCATACTTGTCATCATGATGGATAACAAAAAGAGCATGGACAGACTGATCGAGAGTTATGAGATGATAACCGGTTATTTCAATACCAGAGTAGATATCATCCCGATGAACAATAATGCGCTGGTCGAATATGCCAAGAAGTATGCGTATTCCAGGGAATACAAGATAGACGAAGAAAGAGGTGTACTGGCGCTTCATCAGCGTATCTCCGAACTGCAGATAGGCGAGCATAATGTGACTACTGCGGAGATCGAGGATATAGTCGAAGCTGCTATAGAGCATTCTTCAAAGCCCCGTATTTCAACCTTCTTTAACATAATCGGCGGCAAGAGATATGATTATGAAGACATGATCATTTTAAGGGAGAAGGATTTTGAGTAGTTTTGACAATATGATGCTGTTTTGATAAAATAAAGGGTGGTGGTAAAAAACATCCATTGGAGGTTACAGACAAAATGGCATCAAAAAAGACAGAGAAGGATATCCATACCCTTCAGGAAGAGACTGTTTTCATTTCCGAAGCTGACCAGTATGTTTTCGGTCAGGGATCTCATTATGATATCTATAAGAAACTGGGGGCACACCCCTGCACGAAAGACGGCAAAAAGGGCGTCTTTTTTGCTGTATGGGCGCCTCATGCCAGGGAAGTTCACGTGGTGGGCAGCTTTAACGGCTGGGATGTAAATGCCAATCCCATGAGGAAACTCGGAGAAGGAGGCATATACAGCACGTTCATTCCCGATGTAAAAGAGGGCGATCTGTATAAGTTCTTTATAACTACGGCTTCGGGAGAAGGCATATACAAGGCTGATCCCTTTGCCAATTATGCCGAGCTTCGTCCCGGTACGGCTTCGGTGGTCTTCAATCTGCATAAGATCAAATGGTCTGATGATGAGTGGATGACCGAAAGAGCAGGGAAGAATTATTTCCAGGAGCCCTTGGCTATATACGAATGCCATATCGGCTCATGGATGAAGCATCCCGACGGAACGGAAGACGGTTTCTATACATACAGGGAGTTTGCAGACAGGATCTGCGAATATCTTTCAAAAGTCAAATATACCCATATAGAACTGATGGGAATAGCAGAGCATCCTTTTGACGGAAGCTGGGGTTATCAGGTAACGGGCTATTATGCTCCTACTTCAAGATACGGCACACCGGAGGATTTTGCATATCTTGTCAACAAGCTTCATAAAATGGGAGTCGGCGTGATACTTGACTGGGTACCCGCACACTTCCCGAGAGACGCTTTCGGTCTGGCTGATTTTGACGGCGAGCCTCTTTACGAGCATCCGGACAGCAGACTGGGTGAGCATCCCGACTGGGGTACCAAGATTTTTAACTATTCCAAAACAGAGGTAAGAAACTTCCTTATAGGCAATGCTCTTTACTGGATCAGGGAATTCCATATCGACGGACTCAGAGTTGATGCAGTGGCTTCAATGCTGTACCTGGATTACGGAAAACGTGACGGCCAGTGGGTTGCTAACAAATACGGCGGCAATGAGAACCTGGATGCGATAGAGTTCTTCCGTCATCTGAACAGCGTGATCAGAGGCATGAGGAACGGAGTAATGACCATAGCCGAAGAATCCACGGCATGGCCCAGGGTTACTGCGGCACCGGAAGACGACGGCCTCGGCTTCACCTTTAAGTGGAACATGGGCTGGATGCATGATTTCTGCGATTACATGAAGCTGGATCCTTATTTCCGTAAGGACAACCATAATAAGATGACCTTCGCGATGAGTTATAATTGCGCGGAAAAATATATCATGCCCCTTTCACATGACGAGGTGGTACACCTTAAGTGTTCCATGGTCAATAAGATGCCCGGTTACCAGGTTGATAAATATGCGAATCTCCGCGTGGGATACGCCTTTATGTTCGGACATGCAGGAAAGAAGCTGCTGTTTATGGGTCAGGATTTTGCCCAGGAAAGAGAATGGAGCGAGAAAAGAGAGCTTGACTGGTTCCTGCTCGACAACAATCTGAACAAGGGAATGCTGGAGTACGTTAAGACTCTGCTGGAGCTGTACAGGAAGAATCCCTGCCTTTATGAACTGGATGACAGCTGGGATGGCTTTGAATGGATCAATGCCAATGATGCATACAGATCGACCTACAGTTTTGTGAGAAAGAGCGCGGATGGCAAGAACAATATGTTATTTGTACTCAACATGACTCCGATCGCAAGAGACGATTATATGGTAGGAGTACCTAAGAAAGGAAAGTACAAACTGGTGCTTAACTCGGATGATACCAGATTCGCCGGTAACGGAGCCAAACTTCCTGAAGAGCTGAAAGCACAGGAGCATGACTGCGATAACCAGAAGTTCGCGATCACCTTCAACCTGCCGGCATACGGCGCGGTAATATACAGTTTCTGATAAATGATCATGTATACGAGGACAGCGTAAGCTGTCCTCTTTTTTTCTGAACAATTTTGTAATAGAATCTTAATCTTTTATCCTCTGTTTTCTTCATATTGTTTATACTATAATGCATTTCAAGAGCTCTTAAGAAAGCAGGTACCCAAATGACAAAGATACTTATATGTGATGATGAGAAGGATATCGTCCGTGCTCTTGAGATTTATCTCAAGGCCGAAGGATATGAGATACTTATGGCCTGTGACGGTGCAGAGGCGGTAGAGACGATACGTAATGAGAAGGATATACGTCTTGTGCTTATGGATATAATGATGCCCGGCATGGACGGTATCGAGGCGCTCACGGAGATACGTAAGCTCTCAAATGTTCCCGTGATATTTCTTACAGCCAAGTCGGAAGATGCGGACAAGATACTGGGTCTTAATCTCGGGGCGGATGATTATATCACAAAACCCTTCCTTCCGGCAGAGCTTACCGCAAGGGTAAGGTCCTCACTGCGCAGATATACGATGCTTGGCAGCGTTATGACGGAAAAGGACGAATACACGGTAGGAAGCATCAGCTTAAACGATCCTGCCAGAGAAGTACGGGTGGACGGAGATATCGTAAATCTCACAAAAACAGAGTACGAGATACTTAAGCTTCTGATAAAGGAACCGGGACGTGTGTTTTCTCCTCATGAGATATACAGAAACGTATGGGGTGACGATCCCTACGGTACGGAGAATACGGTGGCGGTCCATATCAGGAGACTGCGGGAGAAGATAGAGATAGATCCTGCAAAACCGAGATATCTTAAGGTCATATGGGGACAGGGATATAAGATAGACGGAGGATTATGATGGAGAATAAAAAGAGCGGATTTATCCGTAACGGAATATTTAATATCGTCTGTGCAGTATTGTGTGCAGCTTCGGTCACGGTTTTTATATACGTAATGGTGATGATGTTGCTGGCAAGGTCAGGCGGTTTTCATGGGATGACTTTTGATCAGACAGTAGAGAAGGCAATGGACCGCATCAGTGAGCACAATATGGCGGATCTGAGCAATTCCCTTCAATTAGAAGTACCGCATAATGAAGAAAAACTGGAAGAGCTGCTTCCGGAAATGAAAGAGAACTGGGAAGAAACGCTGAACAGATACGGTGATATGAAGAATGTCAGCTTTGCGGTTATAGTTTCGAGGGAAAGCAACCCGGACAGGCTGGATCTCGGAGATGAAAATACATATTTATATAAAAGTCCGGGTTATGATCGCTTTGATAAGTGTCTGACCAGAAGAATGTTTGATTCACACTACATTAATTACTATATGAAGTATGAAGTGGTGATGAATGACTGTGCAGAATACAGATATGCTTATGAGGGAAGCAGTGATACTCCGGGATATTATATTCATGTACTGTATAAAAGAGCAGCAGCTATATATCCTAACGAAAAAGAGTATTATGATAACCTGTATTTAAATACAGATATAAGAGAGTTTCTTTTCCGGCTTAATAAAATGGATACAAACGGCGGCATATACGGGATGCTGTCAGCGTTATCAGCAATATGTTTTCTTATACTGTTTTCGATAAGTGCAGGGTATCACAGGAGAAGTGAAGGTATAAGCCTTACGCTTATAGACCGTATGCCTCTGGAAATTGTATATTTTTTGGCAGTAAATGCTGAGATTTTTATGGCGTATGTTTTATATAGTATTATCGGGCAGATACCGGGGATAATGGACAGGCTCGCAAGCTTTTATGAGCTGGTATTGCTTTCCTGCAGTGTGATGTTTATTGCTGTGTTATTGGGGATGATCTTCCTGGGAACCAATATAGTCCGCATAAAGGCAGGAACCTTCTGGAGGAACTCACTCATATACCGCATAAAGGATGTAGTGTTTAAATGGGTATCAAAGTCGGGCATGTGGATAGCCAAGCATGTTCCCTTAGGGATACTGCTGATGATAGCGATCCCCGTATTCGGCGTGGTATCGATCATTGAAGCGGCGCTTATACAGGATGGTTCGAATTTCCTTGCATTTTTCTTTGTGCTCGGAAGGCTGGCAGAAGCTGCACTGATATTGTATCTGATATGGGGATACAGCAGACTGCGTGACGGTGCAAAGCGTATAGCTGCCGGTAATCTCAGCGAGCCTGTTGATGAAAAGTACCTTTTTGCAGGCTATCGTCTGTTTGCACAGGATCTGAACGGTGTGAGCGAGAGCATACAGCTGGCTGTGGAAGAGCGTATGAAGAGCGAAAGGATGAAGACCCAGCTGATTACCAATGTATCGCACGATATCAAGACACCGCTTACCTCAATAATCAATTATATCGATCTGCTGAAAAAAGAAGATGCGACTGACAGCGATAAAGAGGAATATCTGGAGATACTGTCAAAGCAGTCCGAGAGGCTTAAGAAACTGATACAGGACCTGATCGAAGCTTCCAAGGCATCCTCAGGGGCTGTGGATGTGAACCTGACGGAGCTGGATCTGTGCACACTGGCCGGACAGGTGATGGGAGAGTACCAGGATAAGCTTGAACAGGCCGGTCTCACTCTTGTTTCAAGGATCCCGGAAGAGAGCGTGACGGTAAAAGCGGACAGCAATCTCTTATGGAGGGTAATGGACAACCTCTACGGGAATGTATTAAAGTATGCGATGCCGGGGACCCGCGTATATACCGAATTGTCAGCTGATGAAGGAGCTGCGGTACTCAGCATCTCAAATATCTCGAAGGAAGAGCTGGGAATCTCCGGAGATGAACTGATGGACCGCTTTGTAAGAGGTGACAGATCCAGGAATACCGAAGGATCGGGGCTGGGGCTCTCCATCGCAGGCAGCCTCATGGAGCTGATGGGCGGGGAAATTAAGATCAGCGTGGACGGAGACATGTTCAAAGCCGTGATCAGTATACCCCGCTAAAGAAAGTTCCCCTTCCTGCCGAAAATAATAGTGATCACTATTACGGAGGGGTTACCATGAACATAAATAATATAGATGATAACAGGATAAAGCCGGAGATACAGACCGGAGTGGCAGATCCTGTGAATATAAAGAAGGCAGCGAAGGAGGTTTCCGCCCCCGCTGCTTCTTTTGTGCGTGATGACGGCAGGAACGGGATGCTTTCGGCATACAGCGAGAGGCATGGTGCTATGCCAATCCCCGAAGGCGGTATAGAAGCAGATGCAAAGAACCGTAAGAATTTCATGACCGTGATGGCCAATACTCTGAGTCCCGAAGCCTTCGCTAAAATGAAGGAAGAGGGCTATGACGCAGGCAGCATAGAGCCTGAGGATGCAGTAAACATCACTGACAGGATAAAGGCGGAGATGGCCAGGTCCGGGCAGGTGATCCGCGGCTACAACGACGATCTGGATGCGAAGACCCTTGAAAATATAACCGGTTCGGATGCCTATGCGGCCGAGATAAGTGCCGCCCTGCGTAAGGCGGGTGAGGAAGTGGGAGAGACCGGTCTGAAAGATATACAGCAGGCTGTGGAGAAAGCCGTATCCATCGGCGAACTGAATGACGATGCCCGTATGTATATGGTTGAAAATATGCTGGCTCCTACCATAGACAACCTCTATCTCGCAGCCAATGTGGGCAGCATGGGAAGGGCAGCAGGCGGGTATTTTGCTGAAGGTGCTTATGTGGCCGAGGCAGCATCCGTAAGCGATATAGAAAGCAGCGGTCTGCAGGAACAGATACGAAAAGTCATAGAAAACAGCGGAAACGAAGCTGATACTGAAGCTATAGGGCTGGCGGAGCAAATGATAGAGAAGGGTCTGCCTCTGACAGAGGACAGCTTCCTTGCGATGAAAGAGCTTAAGGAACTGAAGACCCCCATAGATCCTGAATATGCCGCAAAGGCAGCAGCAGATGCCGTCAGCGACGGACTGAGTGCCGGAAGTGCACTTCTTACCGAAGAAGGAACGCTGCTTGATAAGGCAGTGGCGCTTACAGAGGAAGTAAAAGGATTTACCGATGAGGCAGCGGATCTGACCGCAGCAGAGGGAAAGAAGCTGAATATAAGGAATCTCAGAGCTTCTCAGTTGAAAATAAGTATAAGTGTATCCGTAAAAGTAGAGACCGTGAGCATCAGCGCCCGCAGACAGTTGGAGGAAGCAAGGCTGTCAATGACCGTGGAGAGTTCATATATGTTGTTAAAGAGCGGAGTAAAGCTTGATACCATGGAACTTTCCGATCTCGTAGATTCTCTGAAGAAAGCCGAAAGCGAAATGAAAAAGTCCATGTTCGGCACAGAGGACGCTAAAGAAGCTGACGAGAGGGAAGAGTGGTTCAAGGATACTCTTCGTAATATAGAAGAATTGCCCGGTCTGCCTCTTATGACAGCCGGAGACATGATAATGAGGCGTGAAAGCCTGACAGCAGCTTTCAGTCTGGAGGCACAGATCACAGTTGATGAATATGCTGAAGCAGGAAGAAGCTTAAAGACCCGTCTGGATATGGCAGGCAGCCTCTATGAGACCATGATGACCGAAGTACGTCCGGACCTCGGAGACAGCATAGGAGAGGCTTTCAGGCATGCGGATTCTCTGATGAAGGAACTCGGTATAGAGAATACGGATGAGAACTCCAGAGCCGTGCGTATTCTGGGTTATAACTCAATGGAACTGAGTCAGGAGAATATAAATGCAGTTAAGTCTGCCGTGGCAACGGTGGACCGCATAATAGAGAGGATGACGCCCGAAGAGACTCTGAGGATGATAAGACAGGGAGTGAATCCGATGAAACTTTCCATGGAAGAACTGGATAAACGTCTTGCCGAGGCAGGTCCTTCCGGTGAAAGATACAGCGAATATCTTGTAAAGCTTGAGAACCGTCACAGGATCACGGCTGAAGAAAAGGAGTCTTATATAGGTATATACCGTATGCTCCACCAGATCAGTAAAAAGGACGGCGCAGCCATAGGAAGTCTTATCAATCAGGGTGCGGAGATCAATTTTGAAAATCTGATGACTGCAGTCAGAAGCATGCGCGATAAGGGCATGGATGTAAGTATTGACGATGCTTTCAGGGGTATGGAAAGCGGAGTTATTAACGATATAGACGAACAGATAGCAACAGCTTATGCAGCCGGTGAATATCTGGATACCGAAGAAATGCTTGAAGAAGCAGCTAATGCGCCTGAGAGAGTATATAACGAGCTCATGAATCTGGGGATCACCCCTTCGGCCGAGAATGTGACGGCTTATCAGGAATTGAAGACGAGCCGCGGAGGCGCTTTTGATCTGGCCAGGACGGCTGTGGGAATAGCCGAAAGACGCAGGCGCACCGGTAAGGACGGGAAGTTAAGCAGCGAATCCGTAAAGCCGGTTGAAGATAAGACTGATCTTGAAGATGATCTGCTTGAAAGCTTTAATGAAGCTAAGGAAGGCATGCTGGAGAGTTTTACCGGCGCTGAAAGCGCGCAGGAAGCATATATGCGTATGATAGAGCTGTCTGAAAGCATGATAGAAGAGGCAGTGACAGAGAGTTCCGAGCCTATAGATATCAGACGTTTTACTTCTGCGCTTAAACAGTTAAGCATAGCAGGTACACTCTGCAGGGAAGAAAGCTATGAGATACCCATGAGCATAGGCGGTGAAGAGAGTACTGTAAACGTGCGCATAATACATGAGAGTTCGGTACAGGCCAATGTTGAGATCAATATGGATAGTCCCACAGCAGGGCATCTCAGGGCCAGGTTCACTACTGAGCAGGAAGGTATCAGCGGTCTGGTAGCCGGAAGTGAAAAAGAAGGCGTGGATGCAGCCAGAGAGAGAGAAGAACTGCTTAAGGAAAGGCTTCTTGGCGAGGGCATAGAGCTTACAGAGCTGTCTTTCGTGCTTTCTGAGACAAACGGACTAAATATTCAGCGTAAAAATGCCGATGTAATAGATAACGGAATAGATACTGCAGCTTTATACAAGACAGCAAAGATATTCATAAGCTGCATGAGTGAAGGATAAAAGCATCACGGAAGATCTAAAAGCCACGGACGGCGGAAAGAAGAGGAAGGTATTATGAGGATCAATTTTAACACCGCCGCCGTTATAGCAAATAAGAATCTGAATCAGAACGACGATCTGCTCAGCAGATCTCTCCGTCGTCTTTCTTCAGGATTAAAAGTTAATGAAGCACAGGACAATCCTGCCGGCATGGCCATCGGGCACCGCATGAATTCACAGGTGCGCGGTCTTGGCGTTGGTTCCAACAACACCAATGACGGTATATCGGTCATTGAGACAGCTGACGGCGCATTAAGCGAGATATCATCCATCATACAGCGTATGAGTGAACTTGCGGTTCAGGCAGGTACCGATACCAAGACAGATGATGACAGGGCGATAATCGATAAAGAGATACAGCAGCTTAAGCAGGAGATCACACGTATATCCGAACAGACAGAATTTAACGGACAGCCCTTACTTAACGGAAACTTTGATCTGAAGGGATACACGGATGATAAGAACGTTAAGGTTCAGTATTATAATGCGGATGTTCCCTCCGGACAGTACCAGCTGGATGTTACGGCTATTTACACACAGCTTCAGTCTGTAGGTGAAGTTGATGTTACTGCCGGCGGTTTTGAAAACAGAGATGTAAAGGCCACACTCAGTGATTCGGGAGAGACCATAAGACTCAGAGGTTTAAGCGGATTTGAAATGGACATAGCCATTGATCCCGACAATCTCCCCGCAGCTGCTGTAAATATAGACATAACGGGAATAGGAGCGATGAAGATCCAGACCGGTGCAAACGAAGGTCAGGAACTGGCTATACAGATACCTACAGTATCACTTAAGACTATGGATATAGCAAATACAAACGTGCTTACTATGGAAGATGCTCAGACAGCCATCAGCAGCATGAAGGGTGCGCTTAGTTATATTAATGATGTGAGAAGTAAGCTCGGAGCTTATCAGAACAGATTAGAACATAATCTTGAGAGCACAGCCGTATCCGAAGAAAACATGACAGGAGCATATTCGCGAATAATGGATGTTGATATGGCAGAAGAAATGACCGAATACACCACCTACCAGGTACTGACACAGGCAGGAACCAGCATGCTGGCCCAGGCCAATGAAAGACCGTCAATGGTATTGCAGCTGCTGCAGTAATTTAGAGTATTCGGGATAAGGAGGATGAAGCGATGACAGATGCTAAAAAACAGGATTTCATGTTGAGGATAACAGGTGCAAATAAGACAGGACTCGTAGTGATACTTTATGATATGTTTCTTGAATATATGAATGAACTTAAGGCTGCATTGCCCGGAAGCGATGACTTTAAGAAAGCAGTTGATCACGGCAGGAATGTACTGTTGGAACTTATGGATTCGCTGAATATGAAAACAGAGATAGGAAAGAATACCTACAGTCTGTACAGATTCGCGGACAGGAGACTCATAATGGCGTCCATACGTCAGAATACCGAGCGTGTCGATGAAGCAGTAAGCATAATGCAGAGACTTCGTGATGCATATGCCAAGAGCGTTGAGAATGACGATTCACCGGCGCTGATGCAGAATACCGAAGTGGTTTATGCAGGCATGACTTACGGACCGGGAGAGCTTAATACGGATTATTCCGGAGCAGGTACCAACAGAGGATTTCTGGCATAAATAATACGGATGATGGCGACCGGCAGGGCATAACGCCCTGCCGGTTTTTATATACTTTTTATTGATAATATGGTAGAGTTATTAAGGAACTTTTGACCATAAAGAGGTATGAAGATGTTCAGTCTTTTGAATAAGTCTGACAGGAATAAAAGGGAGAAGGATGTGCCGGAAAGACCGGCCTATTTCATCGACTTAAATCTTGATCAGATATTGGAAAAAGTAACAGCAGACTGGGGAGAAGAGGCAGAAGGATTATACGAAGGTTTTCCTGAGAACAGGGAAACAGAGGAATACAGAAGAGCGATATACAGTGACATCAAGAATAGCGAAGTCTTGTCTGCGATGGACGGGTATTACGGAAGCATAAAGGAACGCAGACTCTTTGCAGAAAGAAAGGAAAAAGCTTATGAAACATTGCAGACGCAGGCATGGTATCTGAGAGAGACCTGTGCCTATGTCGATGCATTGGAAAAGCTGAAGGAAGAACTGGATAAGGCAGCACTTACTTCCGAAGGCATGAAGGGGCTGCTTTCTTTTATCAATGATTGCCTGTCTTCGGAAAGCTATCTGAAACTGAAAGAGGAGGCGATGGCACTTCGCACGGAGCTTGCCTCTTTCCGCGTGCTTATCACCTACGAAAAGGAAAAGATCACGATAACAGACGGTAAGGGAACGGGAGCTTTCGAAGAGTTCTTATCAGGCTGCTTTCCCGATCACGGGAAAAACTTTATTAATCCTTTTCTGGACAGGGAAGTGTTTTCTGACTTGGAGGAAGAGATAGTATCCCTGTATCGCAAAAAGCATAAGGATTTTTTTAAGCGTCTGGATAAATTCTGTAAAAACTATCCTGAATATATGCATGAAGGAATATCGGAACTGGAACATGAAATGGTCTATTACCTGGCTTATGCGCAGTTCCAGAAAAAGATGGAAGAGAGAGGTTTCAGTTTCTGTACTCCGAAAGCTTCTGAAGATAAGCTTATGGCAAGCGGACTCTATGATCTTGCTCTTGCCCTTGTCAATTACGAAGCCGGTAAAGAGGTGGTATCGAATGAGACCTATCTGGGTGTAGATGAACGTTTCTTTGTACTGACAGGTCCTAATCAGGGAGGCAAGACAACCTATGCAAGGAGTCTGGGACAGTTGGTCTATTTGTCAAAGCTGGGTCTGGATGTTCCGGCAGAGTCTGCGCAGGTGCCTTATTACAGTAATCTGTGGACACATTTCTCAGTTGAAGAGAGTACCGAAACCGGTCGCGGAAAACTGATGGATGAGCTGGTGCGTCTGAAACCTATAATGGAGAAGGAACAGCACGGAGCCTTTGTTGTAATTAATGAGCTGTTTACTACGGCAGCAAATTATGATGCAACCATCATGGGTAAAAGAGTGCTGGAACATCTGATAGGGATCAACTGTAAAGGCATATACGTTACACATCTTATAGAGCTTGCTTCGTCTTATCCCGAAGTTGTAAGCATCAGAGCCAATGTTGATGAGAACCTGAAACAGACCTACAAGATCGAAAGAGACGAGGCCAGGGAGATAAGCGGTACAGACAGACAGGCATACAAATACGGTCTCACCTACGAACAGCTGAAGGAGAGATTTAATCCATGAATGTAAATTTACTGTATTCCGACAGGGAATGGGGAAACACAAAAGCATACTTTGACTGGAACAGCATATGTAAAGACCTGGGCCTTGAGAAACTCTTCAAAGCTGCAGAGAGGGAGTGTGTTCTGCGCGGTACTAAAATCGATTATCCGGGTGAGAAAGATACATATCTCGGCGCTGCCGTAAAGAAGGTTATGAGGATACCTCTTCGCAATGAAGAAGAGGTCAGGTACAGACAGGAGATGATCAAGGACTGTATCAAAAAGAAGGCCGTTGTTACCGAGCTTTATGAAATGTCCGGAAGGATACTGGAAGAATGGGAGAAGCTGGGCAGAAAAAATAACGGCATGGGAGTGCGTGATTCCAAAGGAAGACTGATCACGGATATAAGGATACTTAAACTCCTGGTAAAAGGTGTTTCGGATGTAAGGGCACTGCTGGAGGATAATCTGTCGGGTTTTAGCTCCGAAGGATTTACCGCTTTATATGAAAGGATCATAAAAGAGTTCCCCGAAGACTATAATCTGAATATCGATGATATCATAAATGACCTGACTTTCTTTTCGGATGCAACAGGCAAAAAAGAAGAAAGAGGAAATTATGTTCTGTATTATCCGAGAGTTAAAATAGACTGCGGCCTGTCGGACGGCCTTAAATTGAGCGATCTGAAGCTGGAACATATCGAGACCATTGTAAAACCTTACAGCAATCCCAGAGGAGTCATCGCAAAACTGCAGAGTACCATCACATCTCTGACTCCGGGAATCATCTCATTGTATGACGACCAGTCAATGATGGGCGATGCGGCAGAACTGGAATACCAGACGGTAAGCTATGTTTATTCGGTATGTACTCCTCTGGTATCATCCTTCGGACAGTTTTTTGACCAGCTGCATTTTCAGACCGCGTTTTATCTGGGTGTGATCAATATCAGATCACATCTGCAGTGTCATCATATCGATTACTGTTTCCCCGAGGTAGGTGAAAAGAATGATCTTAAGTATGATGATCTTAAAGAAGTGGTAATGAATCTGGAACAGGGAGGAGAGGTTGTAGGAAACAGCGGTAATCTGAACGGTAAACAGCTGGTGGTAATAACCGGCGCGAACCAGGGAGGGAAATCCACTTTCCTTCGCAGCATAGGCATAGCGCAGATGATGTTCCAGTGCGGCTTGTTCGTAGCTGCAAAGAGTTATCGCAGCGGTCTGTATTCATCAGTGTTTGCACACTTTACCAGACGCGAAGACAGTGCGATGAATAGCGGACGTCTTGATGAAGAGCTGCGCAGGATGGATCAGATAGTCAGCAATCTCGGTGATGATGCGCTGCTGTTACTTAATGAATCTTTTGCGACAACAACCGAAAAAGAAGGTTCGGCGATAGCCTATGATATAGTACGAGCTCTCAAGGAAGAAGGTGTAAGTATATTTACGGTGACACATCTTTTATCCTTTGCGCAGAGAATATATGAGGAATCCAAAGACGATGAGAAAGTATCCTTCTTAAGCGCGGAGCATCTGGAAGACGGCAGGAGGACATACAGAATGATACCCCATGAACCGGAGATGACCAGTTTCGGACTGGAATTGTATGATCAGGTACTGGGGGAGCTCAAAGAGGAGAGAGAAAATGGAGATACGTGATAAGAGGATAGACGACGGAAATGCATTTGACTGGGGTAAGACTTCAGAGGAATATGCGAAGTTCAGGGACATATATCCTGAAATTTTTTATAAAAAGATAGCGGACAGAGGACTATGCGTTAAAGGCCAGAAGGTGCTTGATATGGGAACCGGGACAGGAGTTCTTCCCAGGAATATGTATCATTACGGAGCAGAATGGACAGGTACCGATATATCTCCGGAACAGATAGAGCAGGCAAAGAGGCTGGCTTCGGAAGCAGGAATGAACATTGAGTTTATGGCAGTATCCACGGAAGATGCGGACTTTCCTGCTGAAAGCTTTGATGTGATAAGTGCCTGCCAGTGTTTCTGGTATTTTGATCATGAAAAAGTAATGCCGCGTCTTGCAGAGTTTCTGAAACCCGGAGGAAAGCTGCTGATCCTGTATATGGCCTGGCTTCCCTATGAGGATGAGATAGCAGGCAAGAGTGAAGAATTAGTGCTTAAGTACAGTCCCAAATGGTCGGGCTGCGGGGAGACCAGACATCCGATATGGATACCGGATGTTACTTATGAATATTTCGATATGATTGAGCATGAAGAATATGATGTGAAAGTTCCGTTCACAAGAGAGACCTGGCATGGCAGGATGAAAGCCTGCAGAGGTGTTGGAGCTTCCCTTTCGGGAGAGGAGCTGGCAGCATGGGATGCAGAACACAGAGAACTTTTAAATAAAATTGCGCCGGAAAGTTTTGAAGTACTGCATTATGCGGCACTGGCGGTATTGAAGAAGAAATGAGATAAAAATGATTATATCAAAGATAGGATCGATGTTATTTAGTAAAAAAATGAATTCTTATGAACAGAATCTCAGGGAGATCATAAAGTATGATCCCGAGACACAGTATGCAGTCATAAGAAGTTCCATCTGTACGGGAGAGAAAGTCGCAGGTTTCAAGAATAAGGCAGACGGACATTTTACCGAGGTAATGCTGATCAGAAGTTCGGAAGACGAGAAACGTTTTAAGGATATCTATGAGCTTGACACGGTCAAGGTGGAATATTGAACTGTTCGGGAAAAGAGGCTGTCTATGGATAATCGTATTGATGAGAGAGATTACGAACTGTTAGAAAGAGACAGGTACACGTTTTTTGTAATGCGAAGGATCATCGGTGCTGAATGCAGCTTGATCCTAACTGATCATAAGAGGCTTATTATCTGCTATACGGGTGTACCTTATCCGGTATGGATATGGACTCCGGATGATGCATCGGATAAAGAGTATGAGAAGGCTTATCAGCTTGTAAAAGAGAATGGCTTACTTGATGGGGAGCATACATTTAATCTTAAGTATGAACTTGCTGAGTATTTTATAAACAGAGCTGCAGATGACAAGCTAGCTCTTAAGATTACGATGAATATGTATGCATATGATTGTCTGAACCCGATCCCGCCTAAGTCGGAGGTGGATGGGAATATTCGTAAATGCACGGAAGAGGATGTGGATGATCTTGTTGATTTCCTTGAGCTGTTTCATGAAGAAGTGGAAATAGACAAGAAGAGCATCACGGAATATCGACAGGATGCTGAGAATTGTGCCAAGACGGGAAGGCTGTATTTCTGGGTAAATGATCAGGGCAGAAAAATAGCAAGTTGTCAGTACGCGCCTACAGGAGATATGGCTTCACTCAATATGGTATATACACAAAAGGCATACCGCAGAAAACATTATGCGGAAAATCTTGTTTATCAGGTCACAAAGATAGTTAAGGATTCCGGCTGCATACCTATGCTTTATACCAATGCAGACTATGTGGCATCAAATGCCTGTTATGAAAAAATCGGATATGTCTTGAGAGGAAAGCTCTGCACCTTAGGCCCGAGCAACAAGTGAGGAAGAAATAAATGATCACAATTTCAGAGGCAATCAGCTTAGCAAAAGAAATCGGCGGGAAAGAAGGACTGAACTGCATAGCGGAGCTTGATGAGACTGCAGCTGCAGAACATTACGAACATACAGAAAATGCGCAACGCCTTCCGCTCCTCGGAGTACCGATTCTTGTGAAGGATAATATCGATGTTCAAGGTTTTCATACAACTGCCGGAAGTTTGGCTTTAGCGGATAATATTGCTAAAGGCGATGCTCCGGTCATTCGGAATCTCCGCCGTAACGGTGCCGTCATCATAGGTAAGAGCAATATGACCGAGTTCGCAAACTATGTTTCAACGAAGATGCCCGGCGGGTACAGTTCACGTGGCGGGCAGGTAATACATGCAGTGAAAGCGGAGCTCGACCCCCTTGGTTCTTCAACGGGATCGGCTGTCGCAGTAGCTGCCGGAATCGTACCGATGGCGGTGGGAACGGATACCTGCCACTCGGTAACCGCCTGTGCTATGGGAAACGGAATCTGCGGATTAAAACCTCCGGCCGGTACTCTTTCACAGGAGGGAATCATTCCGATCTCAAAGACTTTCGATAGTGCGGGAGCAATGGCGCAAAATGTAAGCGATACCCTTAAACTGTATTCTGCCATGCGGGATGAGCCGCTGCCGGAGATAAAACCGGCTCCTGCAGGAGAGCTTCGGATTGCCGTAAATACAGCCAACTCCGACATGAATCCGGAGGAGAAAAGACGATTCCTTGATAAGCTGGTTAAGACTCTCAGGAATAACGGCGCGGAGATCTCTGAGCTTAATGATCCGCCGACACCTGAGCTTCCCGCAATTATGAAACGTGAGTTTGGTCAGGGGATAGAGGAATATCTGAAGAAGAGCGAAGCAAAGCTTAAGACGCTTAAAGAAATTATCGAATACTTTGAGGCACATCCGGACACGATGATGAAGTACGGATATGATCTGCTGCAGGGAGCATTATACGATAAATCGCAGGAAGCCATTATAGAGGAAGAATACCAAAAGGCCATGAAATCCCGTGCGAATGAGATACAACGGATTACGGAGGAAATCTCCGATTACGATGCTGTGCTGATCACCGGTCCGACATACGTCAATCATCTCTGCGGCCTGCCGACGATCACTGTCGCCGGAAGAAGCCTTGATACAAACGGTGTGAGACAGGGGGTAATGCTGTACGGCACGGACGAGTGCAGACTATATGCTGCAGCACTGACTGTGGAACAATCTCTTGGGGACGGGGTTAGTGGCTCATTTTGCAGATTCGCTTAACAGTGCTAAAGAAAGGTGAATTATATGGAAAAGTATATTGAAGGAAATAAAGCAGCATGGGAAGAGGCCTTTGATAAGAGAGACGCATCCTGGGGTGCTGATATTACAGAGAAAATACAGAATGAAGAGTACCCGTTTTTTGAAAAAGAAATGGTTGATGTTTTACGAAACATCGATACAGAGGGAAAGGTCATCGGTCAGTTCTGTTGTAACAATGGCCGGGAGCTGCTTTCTCTGGTAAAAAGCGGCAAGGCCTTGAAGGGCGTAGGTTTTGACATTGCCGAAAATCAGGTCGCTTTTGCGAATGAAAAAGCAAAAGAACTGAATCTGCCCTGTACATTTGAAGCTGTAAATATCTATGATATCGATGATCGTTTCAAAGAACAGTTTGATATTGTGATCATCACTATAGGAGCACTATGCTGGTTTGAAGATCTGAACCGTTTCTTCGCGATCGTAGCAAAATGCATGAAACCCGGAGCTGTGATCGTGATCAACGAACAGCATCCCTGCACGAATATGCTGGCTACTGAAGGTGATGCTGAGTTTGATCCGGAGCATAGGATAGAATGCCACTTTTCTTATTTTGAGCATGAATGGACAGGGAATGGCGGAATGTATTATATGACGCTGAAGAATTATCATTCGAAGACGTTTACTGATTTTACTCATTCGATGTCAGAGATAATATCCGGGATGTGTAATAACGGAATTGTAATCACGGGACTCCGGGAGTTTGATCATGATATCAGCGGTGGTTTTTCTGCAATAGATCATAGTGGATATCCGCTCTCCATGATCCTGCAGGGAAAGAAAGTGTGAAATGAGAAAACTATTGGAAACGGACAGACTGTTTCTTCGCGAAATGAATACGGATGATTTTGATGCATTGTACAAGATCTTCTCTGATACAGATAATATGCAGCATTATCCATACATTTTTGACGAGAAGAGAGTCAGAAGTTGGATCGAAAGAAACATAAACCGCTACCGTGAGAATGATTTTGGCCTGTGGGCAGTATGTTTGAAAGATACCGGTGAGATGATAGGTGACTGCGGATTGACACTTCAGGATATTGAGGGTGAGACGCGTCGGGTCCTATAAAACCGCGGAATCGATAGGTATGCATTTTGAAAAAGAATATCCTGATAGCGAAAACAAGATCACCCATGTATCGGTAATCTTCCGTGAAGAAGTGATGTAAGCAGAGTGATAGTAAGAATGGAATTGATATAGATGTGTAAATTGATCATACTTCGAGGTAATTCCGGAAGTGGGAAAACGACTATAGCCAGAGAATTACAGAAAAAGATAGGGAGCAATACTCTGCTTATATCTCAAGACGTCATAAGGCGAGAAATGCTTATGGTTAAAGACGGTCCGGATACCAGGGCGTTGCCTATGTTAAAAGAACTGCTTCTTTATGGAAGAAATCACTGTGAAACTGTTATTCTGGAAGGAATTCTGGTTGCTGATTGGTATAGGTCTCTGTTTGAACTGGCAAAAGACCTATACGGAAATAACATTTATGCCTACTATTTTGACATCCCTTTTGAAGAGACCATAAAGCGTCATAAGACGCGAGCCAAGTGCAGAGAGTTTGATGAAGAGACAATGAGAGAATGGTGGGTCGATAAGGATTATTCTGATATTCTTGATGAGATGACTATTACTGCTGAGAAAGAGCAGGAGACTATCGTTCAAGAAATATACGGTTCGATAGCAAAACAATCAGAGGGACAATAGAAATGTATATAGAAACTGAAAGAACAATTATAAGATCTGTTCAACATGGTGATGAAAAAGCATACGCTGAAATGGCAAAAGATGGTAGCCTTGCCGAAATAGGGTTTGATGAGAATTTTTATGACTGGGCTGAAAACTGGATAAAAGAAGCGGTTGAACTTACAGAAATGGATGATCCGAGAGCTGATTATATACCGTGCACCGTAATACTTAAGTCTTCGGGTGAAGTGATCGGAAACGTTGGATGCACGTATTATGAGGACACGGATAAAATAGGTATATGTTATTTTGCAGGTACAAACTATCGGAGAAAAGGGTATGTTAGTGAAGCAATGAAGGCTTATATTTCATACTTCTTCGATCACTATCATGAGAAGGAAATGATAGCAACGATTAAAGATATCAATATACCATCGTGGAAGGCGGCTGAAAAATGTGGATTTGAATTGATGGAAACCAAGATGTATAAGGATATCGATGATGAGAAAGAAGAACTATACAGATTTTACGTGATCAAAGGATGATGCGGGAAGAGGGACTTCAATCATGGATGAAAAGACTTTACAAGATATATTGACATTTAATTATGGAATAGAATCCCCTTCTTTGGAATTCTTAAGAGAAGGCGGCGGTCATACATATGTTGTGACCGGTAAGAATAAATATCTGCTTAAGGTCATAGGATCTGCTTTTTCAGATACAGCAAGACAGTCTGTATCTATTATGAGATATCTTGAAAGGAACGGATTCCCGGTACCTAAAATGATACTTACAAAGAGTGGAGATGCCATTTTTGAAACGGAATCTGACGGTGAGAAAAAACTGATCGTTCTTATGGAATTCATTGATGGGGAAGAGCCGGAATTGGAAACGTGTCCCGTGGAGGTCGGAGCATTGGTTGGAAGATTTCATCAGCTTATGGAGAATTACCCTGCAGAGCTTGTATCCCATGGTAAAGAATTCTTTATAGATCGATACCTTGGTTTTCTTCGCAAAAAGAATTACCCGCGCATTGCTGAGTACGAAGAATTGGGAGAACGCCTTTGGGATAAGGTTAAGAATCTTCCGCAGGGAAATTGTCACGGAGATCTGCACAGAGGAAATCTGTTACAGAATAAGGATGGGAAGATATACATTGTGGATTTTGATACTGCTTGCAAGGCACCGCTTATGTTTGATGTTATGGTCATGTGTGATATGACGGACTATTTTAATCTGAAGCAGGAAGATGTCAAGCTTACCGAGGACGTGTATCGGAAATTTCTTTCAGGCTATTCGGAATATCATAAACTTAGTCGTGAAGAAATTATTTCTTTTCCCTACTGGGTTGCAATCAGACATTTTCAACTACAGGCCACAATCCTTGAGATATATGGAGTAGACTGCATAGATGAAGGGTTTATAGACGGTCAGTTTTATTGGCTAAACAAGTGGCAGGAAGCTATGGATGAGTTTTGTAAATGACACAAAGGATCATATTGGAAACGGACAGACTGTTTCTTCGCGAAATGAATATGGATGATTTTGATGCATTGTACAAGGTCCTCGCCGACACAGACAATATGCAGCATTACCCGTATATTTTTGATGATAAGCGAGTCAGAAGCTGGATCGAAAGAAACATGAACCGCTATCGCGAGACCGGTTTTGGCTTGTGGGCTGTATGTTTGAAAGATAACGGAGAGATGATCGGTGACTGCGGATTGACCCTTCAGAATATTGAGGGTGGTATGCTCCCCGAGATTGGTTATCACATACGTGCAGATCAGCAGCGCAGAGGCTATGCAAAAGAAGCAGCAGCGTCTGTCCGGGACTGGGCTTTTGAAAACACCGATTACCCCGCACTCTATTCATTTTGCAAATATACAAACATTGGTTCCTACAAAACTGCAGAGTCGATAGGCATGCATTTTGAAAAAGAATATTCAGATAGCGAAAACAAGATCACTCATGTATCGGTAATCTTTCGTGAAGAATTAACCTAGGACTATAAAAATGGAACATGACTGCATACAAGAAGCGTTAAGGGTCTCTTGCATTGGTGTGTGTTGAAGGATAAAAAATGACGGAAGTTAAAAAAGAAATAATACATCCAATAAGGTCAGCGCTAATTCTGATGTTGGTTTTCTATGCGATAGAAATACCTATGGTTTTATTTAATGTGTTTCCGGAGCAGGTTACTTTGTATACTGCAGATTTTTTTCTTAAATGCATTCTTGGAACTATAGCGCTTGTTTTATTGATCCGGTTCTATAAGCAAAGTGGGGATGTGAAAGGGTTTAGAAATCTATTCAGAGAAAAGATTTCATGGAAAGTATGTCTGCTTCTGTTTCCATTGTTTATCTATATTTTACTTCCTCTGCTAAAAATACCGTCCGGAACATTTACGACAGCAGTGCTTGGGCTGTTTTGTATAAACGCTCTTCAGCAGGTAGCGACAGGCTACTATGAAGAGGCTGTTTATAGAGGTTTGGTAATGAAGGGACTTTTGGTATATCGAAGGGACACCCTAAAGCATAGGATCATCACAGTTTTAATATCCGGAGGAATATTTGGGTTATCGCATTTTCCTAATATAGCGTTTGGAGAGAACCCCCTCGTTCAAGTCCCGTCCACTATGATGATCGGAATCTTTTGGGCAGCGATATATATGTGCACCGGAAACCTTCTGCTTTCGATGTGTTTGCATGCGCTTACGGACCTGACACCAAGAATAGTAGGGTATCTATTCATGTTTGAATCAAAGCCTGCCATTTCTTCATTCGTTTCCGCCGCAAGAGACGTGATCGACTATGCAGCATTCCCGATAATGTCGATTTTCATCTGCGTATTCTATAATAGGATTAAAAAAACGAAAAAAGTCGAGAAATCTTGAATTAAACGCTGCACTCGCATGTGATTAAAGGTGCAATATTTGCACTTATGATATATACAAAACAGGCATTCCCAACTTGATGCGCCAGATTGCCATTTTGAGAGGAGATTTCTTGGGTTTGATGCTACACTAAAAGTGGACACGGAACGGTAGAAAAAAACTCTTAATGTATTAAAATATAAGAGGATGATCTACCAGAAAGGAGTCCACTTTAATTATGGGTAAACATCTAAATCCGTTGGAGAAAGAGTTTCTGGTTAAGAAGTACAAAAGTAATCCTACTGTAAAGCTTTCAGAGTTTTGCCAGGCGAATGATATATCTGACACGGCTATGAGGAAATGGATCAAACAGTATGATGAATCCTGGATGTAAACGGAGCGAGTACCTATATCGACCACTATGGAGCCGATAATGTGAGCATAATAGTCCTGGATGTATCCGATGAAGAGAGAGAACGCCGTGCCATCCTCAGAGGTTCTTTTGATAAGACCGAGTGGGAT
>JAEEGL014068355.1_pt1 | contig 48037 bp, 35 predicted proteins | sample 9134231 | NCBI WGS metagenome assembly JAEEGL01 (sample SAMN16246548, study PRJNA631951) | gut metagenome | biome: gut microbiome; feature: rumen; material: fiber-attached | host: Bos | place: Iran: Karaj | collected 2018-10 | reverse complement strand
GATTCAACCGGAGGATATTGCCGATACGATTCTGTTTCTGGCGAGCGAACAGGCAGGAATGCTTACGGGACAGGTCATAAAGGTCTCAGGAGGTCATGCCTTATAAATTCCAATTTATCGGTCTCCCGGTTCTTCAGCCGGGGAGAAAACGTGACCAAATACGACCAAATTTGGGGGACACAAAAAACAAGACTTTGTAAAGTATTTGAAAATCAACAACTTACAAAGTCTTGTTGTGCCTTGGATGGATACAATGAACGGGAGATGAACTTGAAATTCACCTCCCGTCAGGATGATAAAGTAATGATCGTATTACTGGAGCACGAAGACTACGGGGAAAGTATAGGTGACCTTCGTATCCTGTCCGTTCTGCTGTCCGGGAGTCCACTCGGGTGAAGAGGAGACGACCCTTACAGCCTCAGCGTCGAGATCAGGGTCGACACCGCGGAGAACCTTCACATCGCTGACTTTTCCGTCCTTGCCCACGACGAAGCCGAGAATAACGCGTCCTTCAATGCCTTTTTCTTTGGCGCTCTCAGGATACTTGATGTTCTCGGAGACCCACTTTGCGAAAGAGTTCGCATCACTGCCGTTGAATGTAGGCTTCACTTCGACTGAAGCGAAAGGAACAGCGTCTGCAGCTGCTGCGAGTGCCTTTGCGGCTTCCTCTTCAGCGGTTCCCTTGATTTCATCAAGAGCTTCGAGAGCGAGGTCACGGACTGAGCCGCCTGCCTTCTGAGCCTCATCGGCTGCAGCCTTTGCTGCATCTTCTACTGCCTCTACTGACTCATCCGCACCCTCAACGGGCTTGGGGGTCTTGTTACTGTTTTTGCAGCTGACAGCCATCATCATAGAGAGGGCCATCACAAGATAAATTACCTTTTTCATTACACTAAACTATTATAAATTAATAAGGTTTCCTTATTTCGGGCAGCAAAGATACAAATAAAAATGACAGTGTGTTCACTTAAACGTTCTAACTTTTCCCCGTCATCTTTTCGCAAAATGAGTGCAGGCGGATATGAAAACAACCGAGGCCCCCTCACGAGGGCCTCTGGTCTATAATTGTAAAGTCCGTTGTGGTTTCTTGTGGATGAGTGATTCTACATCATCGGGGGACGGCCTCCGCCGAATCCGCCACCGAATCCTCCGCCGCGACCTCCACGGCCACCGCCGCCCATCCTTCTGCCGCCGAATGAACCGAAGCGGTAGGTGAGTGAAGCGAGGACATAACGTCCGAGGGTGTTGGTGCGGGTCTCAGCATAGCGGGTGTCGCTGTTGGTGATGGAGAGGCTCCTCTGCTGTGCGAGAAGGTCGTATGCCCTGAGTGAGATCGTGAACGTTCCGAGGATCTTGGAAATTGAAGCGTTGAGGATCAGCTCAGGATCGGGATTCGTAGCATAGCCGTTGTACCAGTTGTAGTTGGCGTCGCTGGCGACTGTCCAGTCGCTGTTCATGCCGAAGGTCCAGTTGAAGGAAGCCGTAAGGCGGCTGCTCCAGGTCTTGGTGTCGTTCATGTTCGCGGCTGTGTACTTGGAGTTCCTCAGGGAAGTCTGTCCTCCGACCACGATCTCGAGGAAGTCGTTGCGGTAGGTGAAACGGAGCTGCTCGGAAATGTTGGTCGTCTTTACCTTGTTGAGGGTGAAGTCGGAAGTGTTCCTAAGGTCGCCGTAGAAGTCATGGAAAGCTTCGTAATTGAAGTTTCCGGTCTCAGGATCGTAGTAGTTGGTCATGTCAAGACCGGTCTTGCCTGCGAATGAGTTGGACTCCGAATAAGATGCGCTTGCGGTATTGGAAACCGAGAAGTTCGACAGAGCGATAGGGGAGTTGAGGAACATCCTGAGGTTGAAGTTTCCGGTGGTAGGACCGTTGACGGGATATGTGTAGTTTGCACCCCTGCGGTCGTTCCATGTCGCGTTCACGATAGGATCTGTGTTGAGACCTCCGGAGATGTTGAACGTCGTAGACATGAAATTGTTCATGTTGGTGAACCTGAACTCGGTGTTCATGTTGTGAGAGAAGTAAGGCTTCAGGTAAGGGTTACCGAAGGATACCCTCATAGGGTTCGAGTTGTCAGGAACAGGCATGAGCTGGCTGGTGGAAGGCTGGGATGAACGTCCGTTGTAGTTGACCCTCACGTTAGCGTAATCGGAGGGGTTCCACTGTATCTGAGCCCTAGGAGCCCAGTTAACCACATTGCTCTTGTACTCCTTCTCGACACCGTTGCTGGTGGTGACGTTCTTGGTGTTCTGGGGCATGACGCTCATACCGATCTGAGCACGGAACTTCTGGCTCTGGAACAGCATGTTGACTCCAGCGGTGTGGGTGAGGTAGCGGTTCATCACGTTGTTCGAGTAGTTGACGTCGTACTGCTCACCGGTGGGATTGTAGAGATGGTTTCCGATGGTGAAGTTGGTGGGATCGAACTCGCCGCTGTTCCAGGTGTCCTTGTCGGATGTGGACTTGTTCCAGTTGATCGAGTAGTTGGCCTCTACGTACATGCTGCCGCCCAAAGGCTCGGTATAGGTGAGGGTACCGGTAGCTGAAGTGCTCTTTGAGTTCTGCTCGTAACGCTGGTTCACTATGTCGGAGTATGTGGGGTTCAGTTCGTCACCCTGTGCGAAGTTGTTTGTCGCGGACTGGTTGAAACCCTTGGAAGTGTTGTTCGAGAAGCTGTAGTTCGCATTGAATGTGAGGGTACGTCCGGGGATTCCGAGCCTCTGGCGGAGGAGGAACCTTCCGCTGGTGGACACGTTCTTGTTGTCTCCGTCATACCAGCTGAAACCGTCACTTGTCTTGTATCCTGACTGGTCGTTGTTACGGTCGGTGAGGAAGCGGTTGTCGAACAAGGATGACTGGTTGAAGTTGCCTGTACCGAAGTTGATCTGAGGCTCGAAGAGGATCGAGGTGTTGTCAGAGAACTTGTGCTCCAGACGGATTCCTACACGATGACCGTAGGAATTGTTGATGCTGGGTGAGTTGGTGTTGCTCAGGATCGCTGTTTGACCGTCGGTGTTGAAGGTCTTGGAGTAGCTGTCGGACTCGACTTCACGCTTGGATCCGTTGTAGACGTAGTTGCTGCTCAGCTGCATCCTGTCGTCGAAAAGGTCCCATGCACCGTTGGCGCCGACCATCCAGGAGGTGGTGATGCCACCGCCGCCTCCCATGCCGCCTCCCATGCCGCCGCCACCGCCCATGAGGGCACCCATCATGTTACCCGAGAAGTTCCCGAATCCCATGCTGTTGGCGTTGTTGGCGTTCGCGATGAGGCTGAGCTGTGAGTTGGATTTGAATTTTCCGGCGAAAAGGTTGTCGGAGAATCTCCAGCCTTCCTTGCCCCAGTTGTAGTCGTCTTCGAGAATCGCCTGTTCAGGGATGTCATGACCGATTCCTGCGGTGAGGTTTCCGAAGGTACCGTTCATCATGTTGTCCTGGACGGAGAGGTCGAGCACGTTCTGCTCCTGACCGTCATCGATGCCGGTGAACTCCGCCTGCTCGCTCTTCTTACGGATGACCTTGATCTTCTTGACCATCTTGGCGGGGAGGTTCTTGGAGGCCATCTGAGGATCGTTCTGGAAGAAGGTCTTCCCTTCAACGGTGATCTTGTCGATGGTCTTTCCGTTCACCTGGATTGAACCGTCGTCACCGATCTCGACACCGGGGAGCTTCTTGAGGAGGTCCTCGAGCATGTCGTTTTCAGTGGTACGGTATGATGATGCGTTATATTCGATGGTGTCCTTCTTGATCACGATGGGGTTACCCACATCGGTGACCTTGGCTGCGTCCAGGGTCTCCTGGTCCACGTCCATCTTGATGACACCGAGTTCTACGTTTCCGTTCCTGACTTCGATATCCTGTGTATATGCCTTGTATCCGAGGAGCTCGGCCTTGAGAACGAACTTGCCGTTCCTGACGCCTTCGAAGGTCGCTTTACCGGTGTCGTCAGAAAGGACGTACTTGTAAGCGCTCCTGGCGTTGGGGGCGGTGAGGGAAACGGTCGCATAAGTGACCGGCTCGCCAGAGACAACGTCCTGGAGCTGCAGGGATACTTTGTGGCCAGATTGGGCGAATGCGGCTGTTGATCCGAGAGTCAGAAGGATCGCCGCTGCGATTGTTGAGAATACTTTTCTGATCATAATCAGATTTTCGCTAACTGAATATTTATTGTTTATTATTTCATTTTCCGGGTGTGACCGAAGTGATGGTTTCAGCATCATTTTTTCGGAATCACGTATTTTTAGATGCGTTATTTTTATTCAAGTTTAATCGGCCAAAAGCTTTTTTCTATGAAAATGGCGACTAAAACGATTAAGGTGCGATATGTTTCATCGCAGATATCTTACCACGGCAGGAGTTGGGCCCCGTTTCAAGGAAAATGTATATTTTTGCACAGTTTTACCTTTTAAAGAATCAGACATGGGCAATCACTCTTTTTCAGAATGGTTCACCGCGACCAGATACTGGTCTTTCCCGGTTTCATCCATGCCGGTCATTGCGACCTTCGCTTACCTTTGCAGTCAGGGCATGCTCCCTTCGGGTCCCCGTCCTTGGGTATGTTTCATCCTTTCCCTTTTGGGAGTGGTCATCCTGCATTCGGCGGGCAATCTTCTCAGTGACCGATACGATTTCCTCAAGGGTGTCGACAGTGAGAGGGCTTTCGCTGTCCCTAATCTGGTTTTCCACAAGTTCGAACCCAATGAGTACATGAAGGCCAGCATCATCCTTTTCGTAGTGGGTATCCTCATCGGAGTCGCTGTGACCCTTATGAGCGGTCCGATGCTCCTTGTCATCGGTGGCGTAGGAGTTATCCTTACAGCTCTTTACTCCTTCCTTAAATACAGGGCTCTCGGGGATCTTGACATCTTCATCATCTTCGGTGTGCTGACTGTCCTGGGTACAGCTTATGCCGTTACTGGAGAGATTGTACCTCAGGCGCTTGTGCTTTCTCTTCCCATAGGTCTCATCACAGTGTCAGTTCTTCATGCGAACAACACCCTTGACATCCCTACGGACAAAGCGGCAGGGATCAAGACTTTCGCGATGCTGCTTGGCGGAAAGGCTTCCGTAGTGCTCTACAGGATTTATATGATGCTTCCTTTCCTTTGCGTCATCGCTGCCGTATGCCTTGGCAAGCTGCACCCGCTTTCTCTGCTTTGCCTTCTTGCAGCAGTACCTGCATGGAAGAATTTCTCCAAAGCGGGACAGTTCGCCACTCTCGGTACTGAAACCATGAAGGGCCTTGACCAGGGGTCGGCTCAGCTTCAGATGGTATTCTCCGGTCTTCTTTCCATCGGACTGTTCATTTCAGCAGTGTTATGACGAAGGGCAGGAAACTTTCCATAGCGATCTCGGTTGCAGCCCTCCTTTGGTTCTTCATGTTCAGCCCTTGGACAGGAGGACTCACTAACTTCTGGCTGACGATGGCTTTTTCAGCGGTGGTGCTGACGACTCTGGCCGTATCTTTCACCCCTGACCTCAAGGAACTTCTGAAGATCGAGAAGCCTCTTATGCAGGTTGTGGGAGGAGTGCTCCTCGCTTTCGCCCTATGGGGAATATTCTGGATAGGTGACAAGGTCTCCTCCTGGATGTTCGGATTCGCCAGGCCGGAGGTGGATGCCGTATACGCAATGAAGACCGGTATGCCTTCCTGGCTTATCGCAGCCCTTCTGCTTGTGCTCATAGGCCCTGCAGAGGAGTTCTTCTGGAGAGGTTATGTCCAAAGGTCATTCGGAAATCTTTTTTCCGGAAAGCATGCCCTTGACATGGCGTTCCTTGTGACTGTCGCAATTTATGCCCTTGTGCATATCTGGTCTTTTAACTTCATGCTGGTGATGGCGGCTCTTGTCGCCGGAGGCGTGTGGGGACTTGTCTACAGGTTCTGCCCCAATGCGCTTCCCGCCCTTATCATCAGCCACGCGCTTTGGGACGCCCTTGTGTTCGTGGTGTTCCCGATCTAGAGCCGGCTTTGCGGACTTGACGTAGACCCTTTTTTTGAGAATGAGAATGATTTTCCCCATAGTGATGATGGTGGCCGTGTTCGGGGCCAACATTTATGTCCTTGTCCGGATCTGGCAGATCCTTCCTTTCAGCGCTTTCTTCAAGGTGCTTGCAGTGCTCCTTTATCTTGCTTGCTTCGCCGGAGTGTTCCTGGGGTTCGGGGGAGGATTCGAGAAGATGAGCCTGAAGACTGCTTCAGTCGTCTATGAGGTGTCCGATACCTGGCTGATATTCTTTCTTTACGCTTTTATCGGGTTCATCGCTCTGGATATACTGAAAGCAGTGCATCTTTTCCCGAAGGCTCTTCTCAAGGACAGCTTTTGGGGGAGTCTGCTTGTTTTCGGTTCACTTGCGGCCTTGTTGTATATGGGCAATCTCCATTATAAGGACAAGATCAAGGAGGAGATGACGATCAAGACAGGAAAGACTCTGGATAGACCCCTGAGGATCCTTTTAGCGAGTGACCTTCACCTCGGATACCATAACCGGAAGGATGAACTTTCCCGTTGGGTGGACATCATGAACTCCGAGAAACCCGACCTCATCCTTATAGGAGGAGATATCATAGACATAAGCGCAAGACCTTTGGTTGAAGGGGATTACGCATCTGAATTAAGAAGACTTGAAGCACCCGTTTACGCTGTCCTCGGAAACCATGAGTACTATTCGGGGGACAGTGCCGCCAGAAAGTTCTACTCCGATGCCGGCATACATCTTCTCAGGGACGAGACAGTTTCCCTTATGGGGATCAATGTCGTGGGAAGGGACGACAGGACGAACCGTTCGAGAAAGGATCTTCCTTCACTTATGGAGGGAGTGGACCTCTCGCGATTCACAATACTTCTGGACCATCAGCCGAGCGGACTTGAGGAAGCACAGGAGAACAAGGTGGATTTCCAGTTCAGCGGACACACCCACCGCGGTCAGGTATGGCCGATTTCGTGGGTCACCGACAAGATATTCGAGGATTCTTGGGGACCTTACCAGAAAGGGGACACCAAGTATTATGTCAGCTCCGGACTCGGAATCTGGGGAGCCAAGATAAGGATAGGCACAAGGTCGGAGTATCTGGTCCTGGAGGTTGAAGGAAACTGATATTTTTGTGGTAGGCGGAAAAAGACGATGGCAGGATGGGGAAATCCCCGCCCTGCCATTGAAGTATAGTCTTGCCGGCTTCTATTTGAATACCTTGGGAACGAATTCGCTGAGGTAGATCCTCCAGTTCTTCCAGATGTGTCCTCCGTCGGTCTCCATGTACTGGTAGGGATATCCTGCTGCGTCAAGCTTTGCCCTGAGGTCCTTGTTGGCGTTGTAAAGGAAGTCTGAGTTTCCGATGCCGATCCAGAAGAGAGCGGGCTTCTTGCCGAAATAGGTGGCGAGCTTTCCGTCCATGTTCTCGTAGATGTTTTTGTAGGTAGCCCTTTCCTCAGAACCTGTTCCGATAGCTGCTGAGAAGAGTCCTGTATAGTTGAACATGTCAGGATTGTTGAGGGTGATGTAAAGGCTGTGGAATCCGCCCATGGAGAGACCGCAGATAGCTCTTGACTGCTTCTTGGCTATTGTACGGTAGTGGCTGTCGACCCATGAGACGATCTCAGGGAAAGCGGTCTCGAAGGTGCCTTCCATAGTCTGGGGAAGTCCCATTGTGGCCTTCACGTAACCTGTTGAGTTCTCGAGGGGAGCAGCTTCCTGGCTGATGTTGCCGTTTGTGAAGACGACGATCATGGGAACTGCCTTGCCTTGTGCGATGAGGTTGTCAAGGATCTGGGTTGCCCTTCCCTGGGTTACCCATGCGTCCTCGTCACCACCGATTCCGTGGAGAACATACAGGACAGGGTACCTTGTCTTGGTATTGTTCTCGTATCCTGCAGGTGTGTAGACGGTCATTCTTCGGTCGAAACCGGCCATCTTGCTGGGATACCATACTTTGGAGACTGTTCCGTGGGGAACGCGGTGGATGGCATAGAGGTCAGCCCTTTCACCGGGGACGAGAAGAAGGCTTGTCAGCGAAGCGACGTCCCTGTTGACGAAAGAGTTGTTGGGGTCGAGAACTCCGCTCTTCCCGTCAACTGTGAAGGAATAGGTGTACATCTCGGGAGCCACCTTGAAATCAGTGGTGTATTCCCAAATTCCGTTCTGGCCTTCCTTGAGGTCCACGATGCCGGCGCTTTCGAAGGTTCCGAACTGGGTCTCGGTCTTCTGGGTGGGCAGGAATTCTCCGGTGAGCTGGACCCTGATTGCCTTGGGGTTCTGATAGCGGAATGTGACTGTTCCGTCTTCATTGATCACGGGTGAATCAATACCCGCTCCCATGAAGATGTTCTGCTGTGCGAATGCTCCTGTTCCAAGCAGGAGAGCCGCTGCGAAAGTAAAGATCTTTTTCATTGACTTGTATTTTGAATTATTGTGTATGTGTCAGCTTTATAATATATGATTATGGATACCTATCAATATGAATATTCCTTTTCCTGCGTCGGACAAAGATATGCCGACTGCTGTCTCATCGGAAAAGGGGATCGCCGGAGGATAATACCGCACAGATGAATGCGGATTTGGACATGATTGTTCTTAAGTGTCATCAATGGGTCCGGTTTTAAACACACACTTCGTTCCAGAAAGGACTGAAACGGAATCACGTTCTAAAGATAATGATTTTTTGTGTGAAAACGGGTTCTGAGAGAAATTATTCGTATTTTTACATCTTGTAAGTCGCAATTGATTTCCACCTGGAACAATAACCGAATCAATACATACATATTTATGAATCTCAAAGTCAAACTCATTTCGGCGGCAGCCCTTCTGGTTTGTGCAGGCGCAGCCGCCCAGCCCAAGCTCTCTCCCAACAACATCGATGAGGTCCTTAAAGCGATGACCCTTCAGGAAAAGGCTACTCTTCTGGTCGGATCGGGATGGGGCAGCATGGTTGCAGGTTCTATGACCGCGGCTGATGCGTCCCTCGTCCCCGGAGCGGCCGGAACTACACGTGCTATTCCTCGTCTCGGCATTCCTCAGACCGTCGTTTCCGACGGCCCCGCAGGAATCCGCATCGATCCCAGGAGGGCTGGAAGTTCAAGGACTTACTATGCCACAGGTTTCCCTGTGGGAACAGTCATGGCCTCTACATGGAACACTGACCTTGTCAAGGAACTCACTACAGCTATGGGTGAGGAAGTGAAGGAATACGGAGCTGACGTTCTTCTGGCTCCCGGAATGGACCTTCACCGTAACCCTCTTTGCGGCCGTAACTTCGAGTATTTCTCTGAGGACCCTTATCTCACCGGTAAGATGGCCGCCGCTTATGTCAACGGTATCCAGTCGAACGGTGTCGGTGTGAGCTCGAAGCATTTCGCTTTCAATGACCAGGAGACCAACCGTCAGGAGAATGACGCTCAGGTAAATCCCCGCGCAGCCCGTGAAATGTACCTCAAGGGATTCGAGATAATGGTAAAGGAGTCAGATCCTTGGACCATCATGTCGTCTTACAACAAAGTGAACGGTTCCTACACCCAGCAGAGCAAGGACCTTCTCACCACCATCCTTCGTGACGAGTGGGGGTTCAAGGGCATAGTCATGACCGACTGGGGAAACAAGAAGGGCACAGAAAACGCCGTGATCGCCGGCAATGACCTTATGGAACCCGGTATGGAGAACGAGATTCAGCGCATCGTCGATGGCGTCAACAGCGGTAAGATTCCCGTTGCAGACGTTGACCGCAATGTCCGCAGGATGCTTGAATACATAGTACGTACTCCAAGGTTCAAAGGATACAAGTACAGTGACAATCCTGACCTTGAGGGACACGCAAAGCTCGTCCGTAAAGCCGCTGCAGAAGGTCTTGTCCTTCTCGAGAACAACGGTGTCCTTCCTCTGAAAGACGTGAAGAAAGTTGCCCTTTACGGTGTCGGATCATATGACTTCATCGCGGGCGGAACAGGTTCCGGCAACGTCAACAAGCCCTATATCCGCAACGTCGCTGACGGAATGAGGGAGAACGGTTTCGAGGTTGACGCTTCTCTGGAAAACTGGTACAAGCAGTATATCGCCTACAAGAAGACCGAAATGGCCAACAACAAGTCAGGTGGTATGACTATTATGCTCGGAGACGATGTCCTTCCCGAGATGCCGGTCGGCCGCTCTTTCATCGAGAAGACTGAAAAGGCCACGGACCTTGCCGTTCTCACCATCTCCCGTAATGCAGGAGAGGGCGGAGACCGTAAAGCCGTTGACGGTGACTGGACCCTTACTGGCGCGGAGCGTGAAATGCTCCAGACCCTTGCTGATGTATATCACATCGCAGGAAAGAAGGTGGTCGTCGTCCTCAACATCGGCGGAGTGATCGAGACCGCTTCATGGAAGAACATCCCCGATGCCATCCTTCTGGCTTGGACTCCCGGACAGGAAGGCGGATACACTGTGGCTGACGTGCTAAGCGGCGCTTCATATCCTTCAGGAAAGCTCCCTATGACATTCCCCGTAAGCTACTTTGACATCCCTTCATCCTTCAACTTCCCGTACAACTATTCCGGAGCGGATTCGAACAATCCCTTCGGTTCATCCGACAGTGAAGAAATGGCCGAACTCGCCGCCGCCTTCGGCATCATGATCCAGAAGACCCCCAATGTCGACGAGACCCAGTACAAGGAAGGCATATGGATCGGTTACCGCTATTTCCAGACTGTTGGAAAGAACGTCTCCTATCCTTTCGGATACGGTCTCGGATACACCACTTTCGCTTATTCGAACCCCGTGGTGAAGGTTGAGAAGGACGGCAGCGTAACAGCTTCTGTCACTGTCAGGAACACAGGTTCCGCAAAGGGCAAGGAGGCCGTCCAGCTCTATGTCACCGCTCCTGACGGAGGCCTTGTCAAACCCGCTTTCGAGCTCAGGGCTTTCGCCAAGACGAAGGAACTCGCCCCCGGACAGAGCGAGACCCTCACTATGAAGGTTGACCCTTATACCCTTGCATCCTTCAATGAGAACACTTCCGCTTGGGAGACTGCAGCCGGTAACTATGTGGCCCTCTTCGGCGCTTCTGCTACCGATATCCGTTCCACTGCGGCATTCAAGATCGCCAAGGCACAGTCCTGGCCGGTCAACAGGGTGCTCCTTCCCAAGACTCCCGTTGAGGAAATCAAGGTGAAATAGCTCCTCCTGACTGGCGGTTCCGCCTTTATGAACTTTTTTCCGGGTCCTTTCCAAAAGGGCCCGGTTGTCTTTTTTCCGCAAAAATCATTATCTTTCGGACAGTTATAAAATCCAGACCATGAAACGAATTCTAGCGACGCTGTCGGCTGTTCTGATCCCCCTGCTCTCAGGAGCGCAGATGGGCTTTGATTCTTCCGGCATAACCGTCCCCGATGACCATGCTTATACTTTCACGGACACCCTTCTTGCAGGTGGAGGAGGATTCCGCCTGTCCACCCAGCTGTACATCCCTGAGGGAGAAGGCCCGTGGCCTACGGTCGTCATGCGCAGCCCTTATCTTCCGGCCTCGGCCAAGGATGTGCTTCTGCAGGCTAGGGAATACGCGAAAAGGGGAGTGGCGTATGTGGTGCAGAGATGCCGCGGGACCGGAGGTTCGGAGGGCACTTATGAGCCAAATATCTACGAAAGGGAGGACGGCCTTGCACTACTGTCATGGCTGCAAAACGAAAAATGGTGCAAGAACATAGTACTTACAGGCGCATCTTACATGGCCCTTACTTGCTGGATAGTGGCGGATTCGCTGCCTGACAAGGTGAAAGGCATTTACCTTCATCACTATGGAGTCGACAGGTACCTTTCGGCGTATTCCAGCGGAATGTTCCGTCAGGATATCCTCACTTCATGGGCGATAGACAACGCCAAGGAGAATATCCGCCGTCCATCCAAGAGCGACCCCATGAGGGTATATTTCGATGAACTCCTTTACCGTCCTCAGGTGGACATGGCCAAAGACAAGTTGGGCGCCGATCTGCCTTGGTACCGTGACTGGATAACCCACACTGAATACACCGATCCTTATTGGCATGAGGGCGTCTGGGAGACTCTCCGCAGCATACCTCCGAAGATCAAGGTCCCTATGACCATAGTGGCGGGACATTTCGACCATCATATGGAAGGCACTATCCTCGGTTACGATATGCTTCCTGAGGAAACCAAGGCCAAGAGCAGGTTGATAGTCGGCGCTTGGAACCACAGTTACCAGACTACTCCTTCTTTCGGAAAAACGGCCCATGCGAAGGATTTCAATCTGGATGCGGACACCTTCAACTGGATTTATTCGCTTCTTGTAGAAGGCAAGGAACCCGTTCAGGAGGTGAAGGTTTACGCTATCGGCGCTGACCAGTGGATGACCTTGAAAAAGTGGCCAGGAGAAGGGGATGTGTTCCCGATGTATCTGGACGCTGCCGGTGAGACTGATATAAAGTCCCTTTCCCTCAAGGCCGGCAAGAACTCTTCCGTTGAATATGACTATGACCCTTCCGATCCCGTGCTTTCAGTGGGAGGGGAGACCCTTTTCACTTCTGAAGCCAGAAGAGGAAGCCGTCAGCAACCCGAGCCTTTGTACCGGCCTGATGTGAAGACATTCATTTCAGGACCGCTGCTCTCCTCATTCGTGATCTCAGGGAGCGTGAAGGCGACCATCTATGTGAGTTCGGACGCTGAGGACACCGCTTTCACCTTCAGGATCAGTGAAGTGCTTCCTGACGGGAAGGCCTACAACATCCGCTCCGGCATCGCCACCCTGGCTTTCCGTGAAGACCGTCTGGGTTCCAGAGGCACTTACACTCCTGGACAGATTGTGCCCGTTACCATCACCACCAATCCGATACTCTGGAGATTGGGGGAAGGAAGCCGCATAAGGGTCGACATCTCTTCATCAGATTTCCCGCAGTATAGCGTGCACTCCAATTATCCGGGAGTCTGGTCGGAGATCGGGCAGACGAAGGTCGCCCATCAGAAGATATATACCGGAAAGAAATATCCCAGCCACATAGATCTTCCTGACCTGTACTCGACATTGGCTACAGTTTCATCGGGAGAAGACATGAATGAAGAACTGGTCAACATCGGTTACGGGGACATCAACAAGAAGGGTCTCACTTCTTCGGTTTCCTCCCTGAAGATCAACAAGGATGACATAGCGACTTACTCAACCATCTTCGATTACATAAAGGGAAGGGTGCCCGGAGTGCAGGTCATGGGAAACGGCCGTGACGCCAGGGTCATCATCAGGGGAATATCCACAGTGAACGGAAGCAACGATCCTCTGATACTTGTGGACGGCAACCAGACCGATGACATCTCATGGATCACACCGACCTCGGTGAAGAGTGTCGAAGTCCTCAAGGACGCCGCATCGTGCGCCATCTATGGTGTCCAGGGCGCGAACGGAGTCATTCTTATCACCACGATAAAACCCGGTGAAAGATAGAATCTCTCCAAATTGGAACTTATACAGAAACGGCCTCCCGCAAGGAGGCTGTTTCTATTTGAGGGCGTTGCCTTCAAGGTAAGAGAGGAAATCCTCCCTGTAGGCGTCCCCGACATGGAGAAGCTGGCCTCCGATCGAGACGTCGAGAGTGGACGTGACGGAATCTATCCTTCCAAGGGAGATTATGTAAGAACGGTGGATCCTCATGAAAGACTCCTTGGGCAGCATGTCCTCCACCCCCTTCATGGTTATGTGGGTGACTAGAGGAAGTTTCCTGCCCTCTACGTTTATCATGACATAATCCTTCATACCGGTAATGAAGATGATGTCGGATAACTTCACTCGGTGCATCTCCCCGTCAGCCTTGATGAAAATCGAGTCCTTTTGAGGGGTTTCAACAGATTCCTTGCTTGAGGCCGCCTCCTTCAGTGCGAACCACTGGAAGGCCTTGTCCACCGCCTGGAGGAATTTCGGATAACGGATGGGCTTCAGAAGATAATCCAGAGCGTCCACTTCGTAACTCTCGATGGCGTACTGCTGGAAGGCTGTAGTGAATATCACCCTTGTGCCTGACGGGACCATACGCGAAAGCTCCATTCCACTAAGGTCAGGCATTTGGATGTCCAGGAAAGCGATTTCTGGGGATTGGGCCTTAATCGCCTCAAGGGCGGCGACAGGGTCATTGAAGGAGGAGAGAAGTTCCAGTCCCGGGGTTCTGGAGATGAAGTTCTCCAGCATCTTTACTGCCAGAGGCTCGTCGTCTACCACTATGCATCTGAGTTTGTCCATCGGCTATTCTTCTGAAGGAGTTTCTTCTTTCTTGGGACGGGAGAGCAGCCCTTTGAGTATTATGACCGCCTGGTATGTCTGGCCGTCCTTCCCGCTCATGAACTTGTATGCTCCCGGGTAAATGAGTTCGAGACGGCGCTTCAGGTTCTCAAGACCTATGCCGCTGCCGATATGCTCTTCACCGGACTTCTCGAAGAAGGAGTTCCCGCATGAGAAGACCAGATCCTCCCCGTCAGGATACATCCTTATGTCGATATGGCTTTCCGCCCTTGAATTCACCCCGTGCTTGAAGGCGTTTTCTATAAGGGAAATGAAAAGAAGCGGAGCTATCTTGACATCGCCTTTGGGGATGATGAACTCTTTGTTTATCGTGGTGAGGTCATTGCACCTTAAGGACATCAGGTCAATGTAGTCTTCCATGAATTCAACTTCCCCCTTAAGCGGAACGACTGCGGCGTTGCTTTCATAGAGGGCGTAACGCAGAAGTCCGCTCAGCTGTCCGATGCTCTCCTGAGCCTTGTCTGGGTTTATCTGGGTGAGGGACGAGATGTTGTTGAGGGTGTTGAAAAGAAAATGGGGGTTCAACTGGTTCTTAAGCCACGAAAGCTCTGCTTCTGCACTTTTGCGTCCGGCTTCCTGCAGTGCCATCTTCTGCTGATGGGAACGCATGATGTACCTTACTCCCACTGCCAGCAGAATGAAAAGTGTCTGGATGATGAAGACGATCGCTATTCCGGAGATGTAGAAGCCTATGATGTTCTTGAATCCGAACGCGTCCAGCACTTCCTGCGGGATTTCACCCTTGGGGAATAACCGGTTGATGTTCAGAACAATGAGAAGCAATGCGTTGGAAATGTAGAACCACTTCTTCTTCCCGTCCTTGAACAGGAACTTCGGAATAAGGAGGATATAGTTCACAATGTAGATGACAAGAGGAATGAGCATAAGTCTCATTATGCCCTTTATCATCCCATCGGAGAATTCGTTGCCTCCGGTCACGAAAAACAGTATGGCGCCAGGAAGAATCATGATGCAGAGGAAAACTCCAAGCTGTATCAGGATGGCCACCAGGGAATCACTTCTTTTCTTTTCCATGTCTGCAAATATACTAAAAGTTCTGACCGGAAATCCGGAACGTCCCTTTTTAAGGGAACGCTCCGGAGGATTTTTCCGGGTGGAGACTACAGTCCGCCGCCCATCATGCTGGTTCCGACTGTGGCTGCCGCATTCTCTGAGTTAAGGATGTCATCCGCTTCAATGGTCCTCTGCGCTGACTTGACGGCTACGTTCCTTGACTTTCCGAAGGAGAAGCTCACGCTGAATGAAAGTTGCCTGATGGGGAGTTTCATGTCAGTCGTGTTCTTGAAGTCCGGACCTTCAGAGACGGTCTTCATTGAGAGGTACTTTCCCTTTCCGATATGGCTTGTCGCCGAAAGGCTGAATGAGATCCTGTCGTCGAGAATGCTCTTCGTGAGTCCCAGAATGGCGAGATTGATTCCGGGGGTTGAACCCTGCAGGGAGTAGTTCTTGCCCATGAGGACTGTATTGGCACTCAAGCGCAGGTCCCAAGGGAGCGTCTGCTGGAATCCAACTATCGCGTTGTAGGAAAGGCCGCTGTTGCTCTGGCCGAGAACCTCGCTCCTGAGGTCCACCCAGTCCAGTCCGCCGTTAACGTATATCCTTGTCTTGGGACCGGCGTTCCAGTTGGCGAAGACGTTCAATCCGGCGGAAGAGTTCTTGACGATATTGCCGTAAGTGGTGTTCATGAGGTTGTCATCTCCAAGGAAGCTGTATTCCGAAATCCCGTCGGGAGTGAAGGAGTACCTTGCTGTGAGGTTCAGCATGAACTTGGAGGAGAACCTGTTGTACACCAAGGAGATGTTGTGTCCTCTCTCGACCTCGAGGTCACTGTTTCCGTAGCTTCTGGAAGTGGGGTCGGAGGTGTCCACGAAGGGATTGAGGTAGGTGATTCCCGGGCGGCTTATCCTCATGTTGTAGGAAAGGCCGATGTTGCTCATGGGCGAGATCGAGTACTGGATGCTGGCAGAAGGGACGAGGGTTCCGTACGATGTCTTGAAGTCTTTGGGGCCTCCGTAGTTGTATTTGATGCTCTGGAAGGTGTATTCGTACCTGGCTCCGGCCTTCAGGCCGATTTTTCCGTATGTCCCGCTCCATTCCAGGTAAGCGGCTCCGATGTTGTTGTAGAAGTCGTAGTCCATGCTCTTTGCTTTGTCATAACCCCAGTCACCGTCCCATGAATACTGGTCATTGATCGAGGATGAGTGCCTGTAGGTGTATTTGAGACCGGAAGAGAGAGTGCTCTTCTCACCGAGAGGTGCAGTGTAGTCCGCCTGCAGTATGTTGGACTGCTCGTTGGATTTTCCGTCAATGCGTCTGTCGGTCATGTCTATTCCGGGGATCACTACTCCGCTGAAAGTGTTCCTTGAATCATTGACGGAAGGGGATCCGGAGTACTGGTAGGAGAGGGTGAATATCCTCTGGGGATTTGCCTTGGATGTATGCTGGTAATCGAGGCTTCCGGTTATGGAGTAGCTGCCGATCTTGCTGAAGGATGTTCCGGAGTAGCTGATCCCTTCTCCGAAGAAAGGTCCGGACATGGTGTTGTCCGTCTGCCCGTCAGCCTTGACGCTCATTCCCATCAGACCGACGGAACCGGACAGCAGGTTGTTGGAGTTTATCTCATAACTGGCCGAGAGTGTACCCATCATAAGGGGCATCTTCGTCTTGGATGAACTGGAAGTCGTGATGGTGGTAGTCCCCATGTCTGAATACTGCTCCCTTTCCATTGTGAAAGCCGTCCCGGGCATGTTCATGTACATTCCGTTGGCGTTGAGGCTCATTGCCCATTTGCCCTTCTGTGCGCTGTAGTAGAGCCCGAGGCCTCCGCCTCTTGTGGTAGCGTTGAGCCTCACGTTGCCGTACTGGCCTTCTGCTGCGCCCGCTCCGCCCGTCACTTCGGTGTTGGTGGTTATGTTGAGGACTCCGCCGACACCTTCAGCGTCGTATCGTACTCCGGGGTTGGTTATCACCTGAATGTCCTTGACCGTGCTTGCAGGCATCATCTTGAAGACCATTCCGGGATTCTGGGATATCATCTGGTTGGGCTTGCCGTCCACATAGACCTGGAAGGATGAGCTTCCGTTCACCGTTATGTTGTCCTGGCCGTCCACTGTCACCATGGGGACTTTGCGGAGCATGTCGAGGACAGTGCTTGTCTGTGAATCCACGTCGTGTGCCACGTCATATGTCATCTTGTCGACATCCATCTTGACAAGCGGCCTCTGGGCGGTGACTGTACCTGCTTTCAGGGTCTCGATGTCGTCCTCTATGAGGATTTCACCCAGATCGATCGCGGAGTCTCCCTCATTGATGGTGAAAGGGACAGTTACGCTCTTTCTTCCCATGTTGGAGAACAGGACGCTGTAGTCTCCTTTTCCTGTCAACGTATGTACGAAACGTCCTTCAGTGTCGGTGGTGGTGAAGGCGATGGGCTTTTCAGTATCGGGGGCCTTGAAGAACTGGAGGATAGCCGCGGGCTCTCCCTGACGTGTCTGCTTGTCAAGGACCGTACCGCTTATCTGTACTCTTTGTGCGAAAGCGCATCCTATCGAAAGGACCGCTATGACTAGGGATGTGAGTGTCTTTTTCATATTTCAGTATGCTTTTGTCTTTATTGCCGTTTTCCGGACTGTTCCGGATTCTGGGACAAAAGTAGTACTGGAGCGGGGGAACGGTTCCGGATTTAGACGAACGGCCGTTTCCTTTAGACAAACGGCTCGCCCACGGGAAAGGGACGGCCCGGAAGACCGTCCCTGAATCTTTGCGTTTCCGCTTATTGTTCTATGAATATGGGGTCATTCATCGTACCATCCCATGTCTTCCTTCTCTTCTTCAGGGAGAGTGTCACGGAAGGATTTGCGGTAATCCCTGGGAGACATTCCGGTGACGCGCTTGAAGTACCTGCCGAAGAAGGAAAGGGATGGAAAGCCCATCTCGTCACATATCGTCTTGATGTTCTTGTTACTCTGCGCGAGCATGGCTTTGGCACGGAGGATGACGTTGTCGTCTATCCACTTGCCGGCGGAACGGCCGCTTACCTGCTTTACGACGGTCGACATGTATTTGGGGGTCATCTGCAACTGTTCGGCATAGAATTCCACGTTCCTGTGAAGGGTGCAGTTGTCTTTGAGAAGGGCAAGGAACCTCTCGAAAATCGCTGTCCTTCCGTCAGTGACCGCCTTCTCTGAATTGTTCTTCTTTATGATGCTGCGGATACAAAGCATGTAGGCTTGGAACAGAAGCTGGATGACTTCGTACCTGTTGGGATTTTCCTTTATCGAGAGCATGTCACGCGTCATCATTATGAAGTTCTGCATGGCGGATATCCCGTTTGACTTGAACTTCAGATAAGGCGTTTCTGTGAAGGTGAGGTGGAATTCGTCGCGGTCTTTGAGGTTCAGATCCTTCATGAATCCATCAGAAACGAAAAAGAAAGTGCCGTCGAAGTCATGGCTTCCCTCAATAGGTTCCACCACATCCTCCGGGTGCAATATGAACAATGAACCGGAAGTGACCGAGTATTCTTTGAGGTTCAGTCTGAAGCGGACTTCTCCTTTTTCGCAGAATAAGACGGTCAACCTTTCAACCCGGTAGAGGCCAGAACGGTTGATGTTGAAGACGGGATTGTGAGCCATCACGAAATCGGTGGCATAAGAAGAGATCCATCCGGAAGCGGAGATGTCGATCATGTCAAGGAACAGCCTTTCCCCCGTAGTGTCCATATCGTCTATCCGTTATTATGTGGTGAATAGTAGTTTGATGCAAAAGTATACAATTTTTCTCATTGTTCACCATGCCGGAGCAGGGAAAAAGCGGGTATCCGTAGGATGTCATGCTCTTTTTCCGGTAGCCTGATGAATAAAAAAAGCACTTTTTGGATACTGGGTTCTATGATTGTGAGCCGAAAAAGACTATATTTGTTCTTTTGGAAGCCGTGCTTCCGTCAACTTGCAAATTCGAGGAATATGTCACAAACTGTCGAACTTATCTTACGTCTTGTAATAGCCGGTCTGATCGGTGGGGCTATCGGTCTTGAAAGGGAACTCCGCTCAAAGGAAGCCGGATTGAGGACCCATTTCCTGGTCGCTCTCGGTAGTGCCCTTTTCATGCTGATCTCAAAGTACGCTTTCGCTGATTCGTTGAGGTTCGACGCAGCCAGGGTGGCCGCCCAGGTGGTTTCCGGCATCGGTTTCATCGGTGCGGGAACGATAATATTCCAGAAGAATACCGTCAAGGGACTCACCACTGCTGCGGGCCTTTGGGTCACTGCGGCCATAGGTCTGGCATGCGGAGGAGGAATGTACGCCGCCGCCATCGCCACTTCGCTCTTCACCATCGCCTGCCTTGAGGCCATGCATTTCGCTCACAGGAAGTACGGAAAGAAGAATGTGACCGTGTACTTCTCCACTAAAAAACGTGAAGACATACAGGAGGTACTTGAGAGGCTCGGAAAGATAGGCAAGGCCATGGAGGCATATTCCCTTTCCAAGGAGGGCTCAGGAGACGAGAGACGCTATCATGTCGTCATAGACATGAGGGTGAAGACGGATGATTTCATACTGAAGACTTACGACCTCCTCGGACATCTCGAAGGAGTGTCGATTGACAAGATCGAATAAAGGAAGGGGAGTCCACGACCCCGGACACTGTAATGGCGACTGAAGACAACGGATACACGATCGATCTGGGACGGGTCCTTAGGAACCGGTTCCCGGGTGTGCCGTCATTCGTAGTGCGCCTCGCTGAGAAGCTTTTCCATATGGATTACCTGAACGCTTATCTGGCGAAAGGGTACGAAGGGGTGGAATTCTGCACTGAGTGCCTGAAGTACCTTGGGGTCAAGATAGAGGTCGAGGGACTCGAAAGGCTTTCTCCCGACGGACGCTACACTATCGCTTCGAACCATCCGCTTGGAGGTATAGACGGAGTCGCGGTATGTGAAGTTTTCGGACGCTTCTTCGGCGGGGACATCGGATTCATGGTGAATGATTTCCTGATGAACATCAAGGGGCTCGCCCCGCTGATGGTCCCGGTGAACAAGGTAGGCGGGCAGTCCAAGGAACTGGCGTCCAGGACGAACGCCCTGTTCGATTCTTCAAGCCAGGTCATAATCTTCCCCTCCGGCAAGTGCTCCAGAAAGATAGGCGGGATCGTCCAGGATCCCGAATGGAAGAAGACCTTCATTGTGAAGAGCGTGCAGAGCGGAAGGGAAGTGGTGCCGGTACATTTCTACGGCAGGAATTCCAGCATGTTCTACGCCGTGGACAGGATATGCACAAGGCTTGGAATCAAGGCCAACCTCCCGATGGCGCTTCTTCCCGGGGAAGTTTACCGCGGAAGCCGGAAGACTTACAGGATGGTCATAGGAGACCCTATACCGCCTTCCGCCTTCGATTCGTCGAAGACCCCGCTCCAATGGGCCTCCTGGGTAAGGGACAAGGCCTATGCACTATAGGTGAACACTATTGACAAAACGGACTACAGACTTTTGTTATGGATAAGAAACCCATCATCCCTCCAGTGGACAAGGAGCTCCTCAAGGCTGAGCTCCTTCCGGAACTCATGCTCCGCAAGACCAACCGTGCGGGGAACGAGATCTATGTCCTCACCGCCCAGCAGGCGCCTAACGTCCTCCGCGAGATAGGACGTCTTCGTGAGATCGCGTTCAGGGACGGAGGAGGCGGTACGGGAGAAGAGCTGGACCTTGACAAGTTCGACCTCAATCCCGCTTACGGATACCGTCAGCTGGTCCTCTGGGACCCTGATGAGGAGGTGATAGTAGGAGGGTACAGGTTCGTCCTCTGCGATGAGGCGATGTACGATGTCCACGGCCAGCCCATCCTCACTTCTTCACACATGTTCACCTTCTCGAAGAAGTTCCTCAAGGAATACATCCCTTCCACAATAGAACTGGGGCGCTCGTTCGTCTCAGTGGAATACCAGAGCACCAAGGAGAACCCCAAGAGCATCTACGCCCTCGACAACCTCTTCGACGGATTGGGGGCGCTGATGATACTCACTGCCGGAAGGATGAAGTATTTCTTCGGCAAGATGACCATCTATCCCGATTATCCCGCTGAAGGGCTTGACATGATAATGTATTTCCTGAAGAAGTATTTCGGCGGTAGGCACGGCTCCCTGGTGAAGATAGGGAAGCCGCTCAAGGTGAAGGATTCCTCGAAATGGAAGAAGCTCTTCTCCGGAAAGGACTACAAGGAGAACTACAAGATCCTCAATACGGAAATCCGTAAACTCGGAGTCAACATACCTCCTCTGGTGAACTCCTACATGAACCTTTCCCCTTCGATGAAGTATCTTGGAACGGGCGTGAATGACGAGTTCGGTGACGTGTTGGATTCAGGAATACTCATCGCCTTCGACGACCTCTATCCCGAGAAGACCAGGCGTCATGTCGAGTCCATCAAGGCAGGATTGTCGCACTTCATGAAATGGGTGAAGAAATTATAGTTTCACTTTAACCTCATTAGTGTAATTTAATGATAAAGAACATAGTATTTGATTACGGAGCAGTCCTTATCGACTGGAACCCCCACTATCTTTATGACCCTTATTTCGGTGACCGTGCAAAAGCGGACCGTTTCCTCGGAGAGATCTGTACCCTTGAATGGAACACTACCCTTGACGGAGGACGTCCCTTCCATGAGGCGTGCCTTGAGAAGGCTGCCCAGTACCCGGAATTCAAGGAACCCATCATGATGTATGAGACCGGCTGGAGAAAGATGGTGAACGGGGAGATTCCCGGGATGTTCGATGTGGTGAAGACCCTTAAGGACAGGGGATACAAGATCTACGGCCTTACCAACTGGTCAGCGGAGACTTTCCCCTGGGTGAGGGAGACTTTCCCCATTTTCACCCTTCTGGAGGGCATGGTCGTATCGGGAGAGGAGTTCCTCCTGAAACCCGGTCCTGAGATCTACAATCTTCTCCTCAAGCGTTACGGCCTTAAAGCCGAGGAGTGCGTGTTCATCGACGACAACCCCGCCAACGCCGAGGGAGCCAGGAGAGTCGGAATGAAAGGCCTTGTGTTCAGAGGAGCCGACACTGTCCTGGATGACCTCGCACCCATACTGGCGGAAGAGTGATACAATCCGGAACAGAGAGACTTGCAGGATCCTTTCGGGGTCCTGTTTTTTATACTTGGAAGATTCCGGCCTTCGTTCCCAGGAAATGCAGCAGCATTATGAACAGCGGGAAAACCAGGCCGTAAACCGCTCCCCAGAAATGAGCCGTGTGGCCGATGTTGTCCGCTCCCTTCTTCGCCATATAATAGCAGTACGCGAGATAAAGCGGCGCGAAAATGTATCCCGGGACCGGTATGGGTATGAGGTAGATGTAGATGCCCATTTTAGGTTCGAACAGGATGGACGCGAAAAGCACCGCTGAAACCGCTCCTGAGGCGCCTACGGCATTGTAGTAAGGGTCGTCAGCGTATTTGCGGAGATCCCAAAGGGATGAGAAATATGCCGCCGTAATGTACATCAGAACATATAGGATGATTCCTGCGGCATTGCCCCACAGCGCCTGGAAATACCCTTCCACCACGGTCCCGAAGAAGTAAAGGGTCAGCATGTTGAAAAGAAGATGGCCCCATCCGGCATGGACGAAGGCATGCGTGTAAAGCATGTACTTCTTTCCGTTGTGGGCGACGTCATACGCGCTGAACTTCAGGGCATGGAAGAGAGGGTCGCTGTAGAAGCACGCGACACTGACGAGGACCGTCACTGCTATTATTATGGTGGTTACCATGAGCGGAGGCTTGTCGGTTTTTTACTGAAAAATGACCCGGTAAAGGTACGTTTTAAGTTCCGATATTCCTATATTTACACCTTGGAACGCCCGGTAACCGTGCAGTCCGTTTTTTCGCATTTACCTATAGCAATACCCCAGACATGCTGAAGACTATACTCAGACAGGTCAAGCAGTACAAGACCACGGCCATACTCACTCCGGTATGGACCACGGCTGAAGTCATCATGGGGGTCCTCATTCCTTATGTCACCGCGTCGATCATCGACAAAGGAATAAACGCCGGCGACATAGGGAACGTCTACAAGTACGGAGGCCTTATGATACTCATCGCCTGCTTCAGCCTTCTTTTCGGAGTCCTTTCAGGATGGTGTTCGTCCTATTCGAGTTCAGGCCTTGCCGCCAACTTGAGGCAGGCTATGTACACCAACATCCAGAGGTTCTCCTTCTCGGACATAGACAAGTTCTCCACCGCCGGACTGGTAACCAGGATGACCACCGACGTGTCCAACATCCAGGGCGCGTTCCAGATGATGCTGAGGATCTCTTTCAGGGCTCCTCTGAACATGGTGTCAGCCCTTTTCATGTGCTTTTTCATTAATGGCAGGATAAGCATTATCTTCCTTGTGGCGATGCTCCTTCTGTCCTCATTCCTCTTCGTGATCATTTCAAGGGCGGCGAAGCTTTTCAAGCAGATATTCAAGAAGTACGATGACCTGAACGCCGTCGTGCAGGAGAACATAACCGCCATAAGGGTCGTCAAGGCTTATGTGAGGGAGAACCACGAGATAAGCAAGTTCGACAAGGCCGTACTCTCGCTTTTCAACCTGAACATCAAGACTGAGGCGCTGATGACCCTGAACCACCCTGTCATGAACATAGTGGCCAACGGGTGCATCATAGCGATAAGCTGGTGGGGAGCGCATTTCATTGTGGACGGGGACCTTACGACTGGACAGCTGACTTCACTGTTCAGCTACGTGATGACTATCCTGAGCTCCCTTATGATGCTCTCTATGATAATCGTGTCCCTGACTCAGAGCGCGGCCAGCGGCTCGAGGGTGGCCGAGGTGATAAACGAAGTGCCCGACATGTCCGACCCCGCTGATCCGGTTTCGGAAGTCAAGGACGGAAGCATAGATTTCGAACACGTGTACTTCTCCTACAAGGCCGGAGGTGACTATGCCCTTGAGGACATATGCCTACATATAGACGCAGGGCAGACTGTGGGCATAATCGGAGGAACCGGCAGCGGAAAGTCCACTCTCGCAAACCTTATCCCGCGCCTGTATGACGTGAGCGAAGGTACGGTGAAGGTCGGAGGACTGGACGTGCGTTCATACGGGATGGATGACCTGAGGCGTGAGGTGGCCATGGTTCTCCAGAGGAACACCCTTTTCAGCGGTACCATAATAGACAATCTGCGCTGGGGCAAGGAGGACGCCACTTTGGAAGAATGCAAGGAGGCCTGCCGCCAGGCTTGCGCCGATGAGTTCATAGATGGCTTCCCGGACGGTTATGAGACCGTCATAGACCAGGGCGGTACCAACGTCTCCGGCGGACAGCGCCAGAGGCTTTGCATCGCGAGGGCTCTTCTTCGTAAGCCCAAAGTGCTGATACTGGACGATTCCACTTCAGCGGTGGACACCGCCACCGACGCAAGGATACGTGAGGCATTCCTGAAGAAGATCCCCGGGACCACCAAGATAATCATCTCCCAGAGGATCCTGAGCATTAAGGAGGCCGATATGATAGTGGTGATGGAGAACGGACGGGTCAACGGAACCGGAACCCATGAGGAACTCCTCAGGACCAACACCATCTACAGTGACATACACCAGCTCCAGACTTCCGGCGGAGAGGGTGATTTCGATGACAACAAAGAAGGATAAGCCATGCCACCATTCCAACCGAACAAAGGCCGTCAGGACGGCATGAGGGGAGGTGGGGGAGCCACCTTCAAGGACCTCAAGAACATAGGTACGGTAAAGCGCCTGTTCGCTTTCATATTCAAGAACTACAAGGTGCATATCGGCATCGTGCTGGTGTGCATCGTGATATCGTCAGTGACTTCCCTGGCGTCTTCGCTCTTCACGAGGACCCTTATCGACGACTACATAACCCCAATGCTTGACAGGATGGGGTCGGGACCTGACTTCAGGCCTCTGGCGATAGCCCTGGTGAAGCTCGCGGCGATCATCCTTGCCGGAGTCATCGCAGGATACGCGTACAACATGATAATGGTGTTCGTGGGGCAAGGCACCATGCGGAAACTCAGGGAAAACCTCTTCTACAAGATGGAAAGGTTGCCGCTGAGCTATTTCGATTCTCATGCCCACGGGGACATAATGTCCGTGTACACCAACGATGTGGACACTCTCCGCCAGGTCATAGGAAGCAGTGTCCCGAGACTCTTCCAGTCGATGATAACCATCGTGGCTACGTTCATAAGCATGATCGTCCTGAGCCTTCCTCTGACGCTGATAGCGGTGCTTATGGCTGCCCTTATGTTCAAGGTGACGACTTCACTTGGGAAGATATCCAGGAAGTACTTCACCGAGAGGCAGAAGAATCTCGGCATAATGAACGGTTTCATCGAGGAGATGGTGACCGGACAGAAAGTCGTCAAGGTATACAACCATGAGGCCAAGGCCATGGAGCAGTTCAGCACCCTCAACGACAACCTCCGCCGTAGCGTGTACAACGCCAACAAGATCGGTAACGTCATCATGCCTATAAACGGCAACCTCGGTGAGTTCGCATACGTGTTCCTGGCTATCGCCGGAGCGATAATCGCCCTCGGAGGGTATACAGGGTGGTATCTTTGCGGCCTTGACGGGGCCGCGATGACCCTGGGTACCATAGTCTCGTTCCTATCGCTGCAGCGAAACTTCATCCGTCCGGTGTCCCAGATTTCCAATGAGATAAACAGCATCGTGATGGCCAGCGCCGGAACCGACAGGGTCTACGCCCTTATGGACCAGCTTCCGGAGAAGGACGAAGGGAAGGTGACGCTGGTGAACGCAGTGAAGAACGGGGACGGTTCCCTCACTGAAACCGACAGACGCACCGGAACCTGGGCCTGGAAGAAGGACGGCGTACTCAAACCTCTCGAGGGCCTTGTCTCACTCAAGGACGTGGATTTCAGCTACGTGGCGGGAAAACAGGTGCTCTTTGACATCACCCTCACAGCCTATCCCGGCCAGCAGATAGCTTTCGTCGGAGGGACCGGGGCGGGGAAGACCACCATCACGAACCTCATCAACCGTTTCTACGAGATTCAGGACGGAACCATAACCTATGACGGGTTCTCGGTCAAGGACATAGAGAAGGATTCCCTGAGGCGAAGCCTGGGCACTGTCCTGCAGGAGACGAACCTCTTCTCGGGAACGGTCCTCGAGAACATACGTTACGGAAGGCTGGACGCCACTGACGAAGAGTGCCGTGAAGCCGCAAGACTCGTGTATGCGGATTCGTTCATAAGAAGGCTGCCCCAGGGTTACGACACCGTCCTTTCTGCTGACGGAGGGAACCTCAGCCAAGGGGAAAGGCAGCTTCTTTCCATCGCGAGGGCGGCTGTGGCCGATCCTCCGGTGCTGATCCTCGACGAGGCGACTTCCTCCATAGACACCAGAACCGAGAAGATGATCCAGAAAGGCATGGCTTCACTGATGAAGGGAAGGACCACCTTCGTCATCGCCCACAGGCTCTCGACCGTCCAGAACGCGGACTACATAATGGTCCTCGACAAGGGCAGGATCATTGAGAGGGGAAAGCACTGGGAACTGCTGGAGCAGAAGGGAAAGTATTACGAACTGTACACCGGCAACCAGATCGCCGACTGACGGCGGAGCTTTTAAGAGAAACGCCACGAAGGATTCTTCCGTCGTGGCGTCTTTTGGTCCATATCGTCCTATTGTTCGTCAGGAAGATTGTCCGAGGGATCAGAGTCCCTCATTATCTTCGCTCTTATGTCATTGTCTGAGGCTTCCGCGAGGATTTTCGCGCGGGTGTATTTGAAGAGCCTGTAGCAGAAGTAAAGGAGGACGAACGTCAGGACTCCTGAAACGACTGTCCCCAATCCGCTCGCGAATGCGATAGTGTCGTAGATCCCGTGCAGAAGGACAGGGACTAGGATGATCTTCGCCTTGGTGCCCTTTGGAGCGTAGCTTCCGTAGAAGTGGTCGACAGAATAGTAGTAACCCATCATCACGGCGAAAGCGAAATGGCCCGGCACCGCGAGCAGAGCCCTTGTGAGGCTGACCGTGAACCAGTCGGCTCCGGCGGAAATCACGTACATAATGTTCTCGAACGAGGCGAAACCAAGTCCTACGGCAGCGGCGTAGACGATTCCGTCATACCTTTCGTCAAACTCGGGGTTATGCCGCAGCAGAAGCCACAGCATCAGCAGCTTGGCGCATTCTTCCGGGATGGCTGCGCCGAAAAAGGAGGTGGTCAAGCATTCGGCGAAGGTCTGGGGTTCTCCGGTGAAAAAGCCCATTGCCAGGAGCGGGCCCGAAATCAGGGTTGACACGAAAGTCGCCAGACCTCCGTAGAAGAATCCTTTGACGATGAGTCTGGTGGGTTCGGGCTGTGTGTCCTTGTTGTAGACGTACCACATGAGGACCAGAGCTGGAAGGAGAGCGGCTGCTATTATGACAAGCATATGAAGGAAGTGTTGATTGACGGAAAGAAAAAGCAGGGAGAGTTCCCTCCCTGCAGACAAATATAATGAGAAATTCCGGGAAAAGCACTCTGCCCGGGACTTCCTATATGAGACTTACCAGAAGGAACAGGAAATGAGCTATCACTCCGGCGCAGATTCCGGCGATGGTGTGGGCGACGATGGCCTTGGAGATGACCTTCCTGTAGCCGAGTGAATCCAGCATGGCGGTGTGGGTCGACAGGAAACCGCTCCAGCACATTCCGATCGCCGTGCACACGGCTATGGCGTTGCCGTCGAGAAGACCCGCTGCATTGAAGGTGGGGAGAAGGCCGAGGGCGGCTCCGACTGCACCCAGAGAGGTCATCGGGAATGCGATCAGCTCCATGTTCTTGAACCCGAACAGCCATTCGAATATCCAGTGGATTTTTCCGGCGAGCCAGGGGAGTATGGGTACTCCTTCGGAAGAACCTCCGGTGTAAGTGCCTGTGGCTGAATCGGGACCGAAGGTTACCATTATGACGGCAGTAGTTATGATGAGAACTCCCGGAATGATCTGAAGTCCCAGCTCGACTCCGTTCTTTCCTCCGTCGAGGATGGCGTTCAGCGCCCTCATGAAAATCCCGTCCTTTGTCTGGACTGTCTCTTCTTCAGCCTCCGTTTCCACTGCTGCGGCATCGACTGGCGAGTCCAGATCGGGGAAGGCCTTGAGGGTGGACCTCTGCATTATCCTGGTAGATATGATGGAACCGCAGAATGCCGCCACGAGTCCCACGGCAGCCGCACCGGCGTGGCCGTATCCTATCATCGTTATCATAACCACGAATCCCATTCCGAACGCCGTCCCGAAGTTCGTCAGTGAAATCAGCTGGTACTTCTTGAAGTAGGATGAGAATTTGCGGTCCTTGCTGAGGGCTATGATCGCAGGATTGTCCGAAAGGAAGGTCATTACGGCACCAAGGGCTGCTACTCCGGGAAGATTGAAAAGCGGCTTCATCAGCGGGCGGAGGAACTTCTCCAGAAGCTCTACCACGCCGAACTCTGCCATGAGTTTGCTGAGGGCTCCGGTGAGGACTGTGATGCCCATCAGGTAGAATACCGTGTTGAGAAGAAGATCATGGGCTGTGGCCATCATCGTCTTCAGCATGTTCCCTCCGCCCATCTTCATGCACAAGGGGAATGAAAGGGCGAAAAGCACCGCAAGGAATACAACCGCTTCCACAGTGGAGCGGCTCCGTTTGTTCTTTTTCATCAGGAATTGGACGATTCCACGGTAAAGGGGATGGGGAGAATCATGGAAAAGGAGTCCCATACACCGGCTCCCGCAGGTGCTAATCCTATGCCATGATATCGGCTTGCCATGGTTAACTTGTTAACTTTCAGGTGGTTGCGTTTTAGTGTCAGTTTCCCTTTCCGGAAAACCGCGCCAAATATACAACAATTTATCAATATCCTTGTCCGAGAAAGGAGGTTATTGGGCTGAAAAGTTCCGGGGCTGTTGCTTTTATCAACGGTAATGGGTTATTTTGTGAAACCAATACCTTACCGATATGGCAACTGAATCTTCATCCGGCATCTTCTCTTTCGTGGGCAGGACGATGCTCCTGGTCGGGCTTTCCTTGTCCGGTGCTTTCTTTTCGTTCGCCCAAAGCTCATGGGTCGACCCTTTCATAGGCACTGACGGAATGGGCCACACATTCCCTGGGGCTTGCGTTCCCTTCGGGATGGTTCAACTGAGCCCGGATACTGACACGATCCCTCACAATGTGGCGGGCGTGTACCAGAAGGAAGTGTACTCCTACTGCGCCGGATACCGTTATTCTGACCCTACAATCGTGGGGTTCAGCCATACCCATCTGAGCGGAACCGGCCATTCCGACTTGGGTGACATCCTGCTTATGCCCTCCACTGGGGTTCTGCGCCTGAATCCCGGCACGTCAGGCGATCCTGATTCCGGTTACAGGTCCAGGTTCTCCCACGGGAATGAAGAGGCGTCTCCGGGGTATTACCGGGTAAGGCTGGAAGACTACGGGATCGAAGCGGAGATGACCGCGACACCGAGGGCAGGAGTCCACCGGTACACTTTCCCTGAAGGAGGGGAAACCGGGCACCTTGTCATGGACCTTACGCACGGAATATACAATTATGACGGGAAGGTGCTTTGGTCGAACGTGAGGGTGGAGAACGACTCCACTCTCACCGGATACCGTATAACCAACGGCTGGTCACGGACCGATTACACTTATTTCGCCATACGTTTCTCACGTCCGATAAAAGACTACGGATTCAAAGAGAAGACCCCGTCCCAGTACAACGGCTTCTGGAGGAAATTCGACCAGGGGCACGGCTTCCCCGAGATGGGAGGAAGAGGGATCGTCTGCTGGTTCGACTTTTCCTTTGAGGACGGCAATGTCCTGGAAGTCAAGGTCGCCCTCTCTCCCACAGGAACTGACGGCGCCATGAAAAACCTCGAGGAAGAGACTTCCGGGAAGGACTTCGCCATCATCAGGAAGGAAGCTGCCGCCCTTTGGGACAAGGAACTCTCCTCGATAAGGGCGGAAGGCACACCTGAACAGAAGACCATGCTCTACACTTCGTATTACCATACGCTCATCAACCCTTCCCTGTACTGCGACGTGGACGGACGCTACCGCGGTCTTGACGGGAATGTGCATGAGAGTGACGGGGGAGAGAACTATACCGTCTTCTCCCTTTGGGACACCTACAGGGCTGAGCATCCTTTCCTTCTTCTTATGAAACCGGAGCGTGCGAAGGACATGATCGGGTCCATGCTCTCACATTGGTCGCAGAGCGTGCACCGCCTTCTCCCGGTATGGAGCCTTATGGGCAACGAGGGATGGTGCATGAGCGGATACCATGCCGTGTCAGTACTTGCCGACGCAATCGTGAAGGGCCTTGACATAGATGAGGACAAAGCGGCCGCAGCGATGTTCACCACTTCAAATGTGCCTTACCTTGAGGGACTCGGGGAGTATGTGGACAAGGGGTACGTCCCTTTGGAAAAGTCTTCCACCGCAGCTTCCACCACCCTTGAATACAGTTATGACGATTTCGCGATATTCGCTGCCGCAAGGCGGATGGGACTAGACGGAATGCAGATCAATTACCGCAGAAGGGCGGAAAATTGGATGAACGTGTTCGATCCCCAGACCGGATTCGCCAGGCCGAAGTATTCCTCAGGTGCGTTCAAGACACCTTTCGACCCCTTGAGGACTGACGGAGAGGGTTTCATTGAAGGAAACTCCTGGAACTTCTCTTTCCATGTCCCCCAGGACGTTACCGGTCTTGTCACCATGATGGGCGGCGACGCGGCGTTCATCCGGAGGCTTGATGACCTCTTCGGAATGCATCTTGCGCCGGAGTATTACGCCGACAACGAGGACATAACGGAAGACTGCCTGATTGGGGGTTACGTGCATGGCAATGAACCCAGCCACCATGTCCCTTATCTGTACGCCTGGACATCCCAGCCTTGGAAGACGCAATCGAGGGTGAGGGACATCCTCAACAGAATGTACCGCAGCGGAATACGTGGCCTTGGCGGAAACGACGACTGCGGGCAGATGTCGGCTTGGTATCTTTTCTCGGCTATGGGATTCTACCCGGTATGTCCGGGAACTGACCAATATATAATAGGTGCGCCGTATTTCCCTCATATGGAAGTCGACCTCCCAGGAGGACGCACCCTTGTCATAAAGGCGGAAGGGGTAAGCGACTCCAAACCTTATGTCAAGGAGATATTATTCAATGGTAAGAGATGGGACAAGAGGTATTTCACCCATTCTGACCTCATGCAGGGAGGTGTGCTGGAGTTCAAGATGGCTGCGAAACCTGACAGCAAGGACGCGGCCTACCGTTCTGCCTATCCATATTCCTTGAGTATGGATGCCCGCCGTCCCGAGCTCTGAGGAAATGCCGTAGATTTTTGAATAATTCCGAAAGGTGTTATATCTTTGCATCGCAAAGGAAAGGTGCTTGAGTGGTTGAAGAGGCCGGTCTCGAAAACCGGTAGTCGCTTAATGCGGCTCAAGGGTTCGAATCCCTTCCTTTCCGCTTTTTATGGCCTGCCGGCTTGAACGGCGGGTCATTTTTTTACCCATACGGAAAATCTGATTTTTTGTGAAACGGGGGCTTGTCGGGTATTGCATCGAAAGACACTTTTTCTTATTTTTGTATCCCGGTTACTCAATCGGGTTTTTTCATGTCCAACAGTCTCGATACCGCTTACCTCGTACAGCGGGGAAGTTTCGTGGATACTTCTATTTATGAACTGAGATCCAGCCAGTTCAATAACCGTTATTTCCTTTTGTCCAGTACTGGCTCGCGGGACCTTCTGGCCCGTCCCGAGGTGGTAGGGTTCGATGCCTACCTGGCTCTGGTCACCCCCACAATCGCCGCTCTGCGTTTCCTATTGGAGGAAGGCATGAACGGCGAAATTGATATTATGACCATCCTGAGGGGCGGACTGAACTATCCTCTGGAGGAGGCGAGCCATACCTGCAAGATAAGGGTGAGGAACATGCACTTCCTTTCCTGCGAGAGGATAATCCGCGACAATATCATAACCGGGCTTGACATAAAGTACGGAAAGATCGGGGTGGCACGTGACGTGGTGCTCGCGATAGGTGACATATTCGCCACGGGCGACACTTTCCGTCTCTGCATGGAGCATGTGGTCGAAAAGTTCAGTTCTGAAGGGGGAAGCATCAAGAAGATCCTCTTCTTCACTATCGGAGGAACCAGGGCGGTGGACCAGATGGAGGCCTTGACACAGAAGATCCGTTCCGTATTCCCGTCGTTCGAAGGGGTGGAATGCTTCTTCTTCGAAGGCACGTTCACGGTCTATACCGACAAGGGAGTGACCGGTATCAATGTCCCCGACATAGACTTCGGATGGAAAGGGGGAGTCGTCAGTCCGGAATTCCGCCGCTACGTGATGGGCATTCCTGATGCCTTGTACGAGAAATGCATAATCTACGACGGGGGAGCCCGCCGTTACGAGATACCTCTCCACTTCGATGAAGTCCTGGAGTATTGGGAAGGGATCCTTGAAAGGGCCGACAGCATCTCGGCCGAGGCTCTTACAGGTGAAAAACTCGGTTATCCCCATCGTCTGTCCTTCGAGGACTGGCTCGCCGTCACCCATTTCACCCAGCTTGCCGCTTATTCCACGGCTGAAGAGAGCTACCTTATGAACCTTTGGAGGTCTGAGTACGCACTGCTCGCTTCATCGGTCGACCTTTCACTGAAAGACCTCGCACGCAGAAGAATACAATCAATCAATAATCTTAAGGCGCTGTATGAATAAAACCGTAGACGTGGACTACACGAACCGGCCGGTCGACAAAGCCGGGCGCAAGAGCAACCTCAGCATGTTCATGGTCATGCTGGGATTCACTTTCTTCTCTGCCAGCATGTGGGTGGGTCAGCAGCTCGCTGACGGCCTCACATGGTCGGAGTTCATCTGGGCGCTCCTTCTGGGAGGCGCCATCCTCGGTGCTTACACCGGAGCCCTGGGCTACATCGGAGCCGAAAGCGGCCTTTCGCTGGACAACCTTTCCAAGAGAAGTTTCGGAGTCAAGGGAAGTTATCTTCCCAGCGCGATGATCTCCTTCACGCAGATCGGATGGTTCGGAGTGGGTCTTGCCATGTTCGCCATACCTGTGGCCAAGGAGATTCTCGGACTTGATGTGACACCTGACCATATGCCTTGGCAAGGTTATCTGCTTGTCGCGATAGCCGGCGTCCTGATGACGGCCAGTGCGTATTTCGGCATCAAGAGCCTCACCATCATCAGCTACATCGCGGTACCCGCTGTCGCAATCCTCGGAACTGTAGCCATGATCCTTGCCGTCAAGCAGGGTGACGCCACTCTTGTGGAGCAGTTCTCCAAGGGCACTAAGGATCTGGGGATCCTCGCAGGAGCCGGACTTGTCGTGGGAAGTTTCGTCTCGGGAGGAACGGCAACGCCTAACTTCACCAGGTTCGCCAAGAACGCCAAGGTGGGATGCATCACTACGGTCATCGCGTTCTTCATCGGCAACAGCCTGATGTTCCTCTTCGGTGCCGTATCCAGCATCTATGCCGGCGGAAATGACATCTTCGAGGTGATGCTGAACCTCAACCTCTTCTACCTTGCGGTCTTCGTCCTCGGTCTGAACATCTGGACGACCAACGACAACGCCCTGTATTCAGCCGGCCTGGGACTTTCCAACATCTCCGGTCTCACGAAGAAAGCGATGGTCATCATCTCCGGCATCATCGGCACCGTAGCCGCCGTATGGCTGTACTGGAACTTCGTCGGCTGGCTCAACGTGTTGAACTGCACTCTTCCTCCTATCGGTATCATCCTGGTCCTCGACTACTTCATTTCCAGGAATGACTACCTGTCCGGACCTGAGCCTACAAAGGTGGTCAACTGGACGGCCATCATAGGTGTCATCCTCGGCGCAACCGTAGCGAACCTCGTCCATTGGGGACTCCCTGCGATCAACGGTATGGCAGTCGCCGCGGTATGCTATCTCGTAGGCCGCCATTTCGGGAAATAGACCTGTCAGAGCAAAACAAACAGAAACAAATAAACATCTATGACAACACAGAATCAGGGTATTTATGATGCCCGCACACTGGGAACCGGCAAGATGCTGACTCTCGGTCTCCAGCACATGTTCGCGATGTTCGGGGCGACCGTTCTCGTTCCTGTCATCACGGGGCTTTCCATGTCCGCCACTCTGCTGTTCGCAGGTCTCGGTACGCTCATCTTCCACTTCTGCACTAAGATGAAGGTTCCTGCTTTCCTCGGATCTTCATTCGCATTCCTCGGCGGTTACGCTACAGTGGTCCAGATGGGTGAAGCACAGGGCCTTTCGCTCGCACAGTCCCTTCCTTACGCCTGCATAGGCGTGTTCTGCGCAGGTCTGATGTATTTCGTGCTGTCGGGACTTTTCGCGGCCTTCGGACCCAAGAGGGTCATGAAGTTCTTCCCGCCTGTTGTGACCGGACCTATCATCATCGCGATCGGTCTTACCCTTTCCGGTTCAGCTATCCAGAACTGCAGCCAGAACTGGTGGATCGCCCTTCTGGCTATCCTCATCATCATTCTGTGCAACATCTGGGGCAAGGGCATGATCAAGATCCTCCCGATACTTCTGGGTGTCGTCGGTTCTTACATCATCGCTGCATGCTTCGGTCTGTGTGACTTCTCCGGAGTGAAGGACGCCGCTTGGATCGGCCTTCCTTTCAAGATGGAGAATACAGCTATAGCAGTGTTCCGCAATCCCAACTGGGGACTTGTCGTTGCAGCCATAATTGCTATCATCCCTATCTCCCTCGCTACCATGATGGAGCATATCGGTGACATGTGCGCGATCTCATCCACTGTCGGAAAGAACTTCCTTGAGGATCCCGGTCTTCACCGCACCCTCATGGGAGACGGACTCGCTACAGCCCTCGCATCTCTTTTCGGAGCTCCCGCCAACACCACATACGGTGAGAACACAGGTGTCCTGAACCTCACCAAGGTATTCGATCCCAGAGTGATCAGGATCGCTGCAGTTTTCGCGATAGTGATGTCATTCTGCCCCAAGTTCAGCGCCATCATCTCAGCGATGCCCGCAGCGACTATCGGTGGAGTTTCACTCGTGCTATACGGTATGATTTCAGCTGTCGGTGTGAGGAACGTTGTCGAGAACAAAGTTGACTTCACCGCTTCCAGGAACGTCCTTATCGCAGCCCTCATCCTCGTGCTCGCCATCGGTATCAAGTACGGTGCGAACGACAGCCTCTCAATCGGATTCACTTCTCTGTCTGGCCTTGCTGTTGCGGCCATCCTCGGAGTCATCCTCAACGCCATACTCCCCGGTAAGGACTACGTGTTCAACGATACTGTAAGTGACCAGCCCGTTGACAAGAAGTTCGGAGGTCTCCTCGACAAGAAGGACGTCGAATAAAGAAAACCATATTAGAAACTAAACAATCACAGTCATATGAAAACAAGGACAATAATCATCGCAGCGGCTCTCGCCCTCATTTCCACTGGCCTCAAGGCTCAGACCAATCTTCAGACATTCTACGATTTCGGAAAGGACAGGGGTCATTTCACCACCACTCTCGAAGGATTCTACAATGACGATTGGGGCAACACCTTCTTCTTCATCGATTACGATTTCAATGGCGACAACAGCTCCTGGGGAGGCGGCAAGCACCTTGCAAGCGGCAGTTACATGGAGATCGCCAGGTGCCTCAATTTCTGGCAGGACACCAAGGCCGCTCCTCTCAGCCTCCAGGTGGAGTACAACGGCGGAATAGGCTTCCCCAGCCAGAACTTCCTCTTCGGTCTGGACTATTTCCTTCACAGCGCTGACTTCAACAACACATTCAATTTCAAGCTTCTGTTCAAGACCTTCAGCAAGGGTACAACCAGTAATGTTCCTCTGCAGTTCACCTTCGTCTGGGGAATGCAGGACATCTTCGGTGTTGAAGGCCTTCGTTTCAGCGGCTTCTGCGATCTCTGGGGTGAGAATGTCGTCAATTTCGCTGAGGATATCACCAGGTTCAAAGAGGACAAGTTCGTTTTCCTCTCCGAGCCCCAGCTGTGGTACAACCTCGGCCGTCATTTCGGATGCGACAATTTCCATATCGGAACCGAGGTCGAGCTCTCAGTCAACTTCGCAGGATACCATGGCTTCTACGCCCGTCCTTGCCTCGGAACGAAGTGGGTCTTCTAAGCGTTTGTGCTTGACAGACGGTTCATACCGTTCATGATACTTGAAGCCGACCCTTTATCGGGCCGGTTTCTTTTTCACTTCTTTATCTTGTGCTATTATTTGGCACATCTTTGACAAAAACTGGCGTTTTCGGCCAATTTCTGATGCATGGAAAAATTAATTCCATCTATTTGAAAATATGCTGCAAATCAAGGGTTTATGAGTAAGATAAGTTTGTTTAGCATGAAAACATCCTTTGATAGTCAGATACTTACGGGACCGGATATATTGAACAAAAAGTTTCCAAAAACGATTGTGCGTTTTATTATGATATACATTTGTTCCGGCCATGGGAAAAGAGCTCGTCCCTGCGACCGGAATTGTTTGTATAACGAAAACATCTCGATTGATGGAAAACTTGTTTTTCAAGAAATACAGCTCGATAGAGAACTCGTTCGATGCCGAGTATATGGAGAAGGTCCGGAGAGAAGTACCGCAGGATACGGTATTCGTTGTTCAGGAAAAGGTTCACGGATCAAACGTGAGTTTCGTATGCGCACTCCCGGACGGGGAGATGCATTTTGCGAAGAGGACGGCTTTCGTTGAAGAGGATGAGAATTTTTTCAACTGGAGGGATTTCGTTCCCAAATATGAAAACAGGATAAGGAAGGTTTGTTCCCTGGTGAAGGAACATGTTCCGGAGGCTGTTTCGTGCAACATCTTCGGAGAAATGTTCGGAGGGGCTTATCCGCACCATGATGTGAATCGTTGCCCTGACCTTCCTTCCATTCAGAAAGGGGTATTCTATTGTCCATCCCACGAGTTTTACGGCTTTGACATATTCTGTGTCACGCCTTCAAGCGCTTATTATCTGCCGGTTGATACCGTAGGAAAGATATTCTCTTTGGCCGGTATCCTGTATGCGGAGACGCTTTTCGAGGGCAGTCTTGATGACTGTCTGCAATACAGTAACGCATTTCCAAGTACGATACCTTCCAAATTGGGACTCTCCCCTATAGAGGACAACATCTGCGAGGGGATAGTAATACGCCCGAAGGTCCCTATCAATCTCTATTCAGGTGCAAGGGTCATCATAAAAAGCAAAAACGCCAGATTCGCGGAGAAGAAGGCCCAAAGGGACAAGCCTCCTCAGAAGAAGGTGGAATACAGTGAGGAATTGTCCCTCCTTCTGTCAAATGTGGCTGATTATATCACTGAACCGAGGATCGGAAATGTGACGAGCAAAGTGGGGCAGATGTCTTTCCCGCGAGAGTTCGGGAAGATGCTTGGACTATACAGTAAAGACGTTATTGAAGACTTCCTGAAAGGATACGGGACGGATTATTATGAATTGTCTAAGGCGGAACAGAAACTTTTCAACAGGAATGTGAACTCTCTTTGTTCAGCATTTCTGAAAGATAAATTGCTGACCGATGGATTGCACTAGCAGGCCAGAACATGGAAAGACTGAAAGGAGATAACCAGATATGGGCGTCGTGAGATGACCCTCGCCGGTCGGAAATGCCGGTGAAAACGAAAGCATGCATTGTGCCGGAGCCCTGCAACGATATGCGGGGCTCTTTCCGTTATCTTGCCGAATCCGGAAAGAAAACTCCGATAATTGTAAATAATTGCATAAATTGGCGTCCGTTATCAGAACCCCGTAATCATGAAAGCAGTTCTTGCCATAGATTCATATAAAGGATGCCTTACTTCTTCAGAAGCCGAGCAGGCGGCTCTCTCCGCGTTCAGTTCAGAAGATTCGGTGACGATGGTCCCGGTTTCCGACGGGGGAGAAGGGTTCTCATCCATCCTTACCGGTATCCTTGGGGGCACTATGAAAGAAGTTGACGCTCATGATCCTCTCGGGAATCCGATCAAAGCCCGATACGGGCTTATCAGGGACTCCCAAGTGGCAGTCATCGAGACGGCCGCAGCCACTGGGCTTTCCCTTGTCCCACCATCAAGACGCAACCCTCTGTACGAGACATCGTATGGAACAGGGGAACTCATCGCGGACGCTCTGGATGAAGGCGTGTCCCAGATCTGGATAGGAATCGGTGGAAGTGCCACATGTGATGCCGGTCTGGGTCTTCTCCAGGCTCTCGGATACAGGTTCATCACCTCTTCCGGGATCGTTGACAATCCGGTGATGGCCAACATATTGAGCATCGATGACACGCATGCCCACAGGGGGCTCAAATCAGTCAGGATTTCAGCTTTCTATGACGGTGACATACCTTTCTGCGGAAGGGGAGGAGCCGCATTGGGATTCTCTCCCCAGAAAGGGGCCGGTCCCAGGATGGCCGAGGCTCTTGACGGGTGGATGCATATGATCTGTGAGCTGTATTCCCGTTACTGCGGTTTCCCGGTCATGAATGCCGAAGGTTCCGGAGCCGCCGGAGGGATCGGAGGCGCTTTGCAATCCGTCCTTCACGCGAGGATGCTCCATGGGGTGAAGCATTTCTTGGAAGTGATAGAATTCGAGAACTGTCTTTCCGCGGATAACGGTACTCCCTGTATCGTCATTACCGGTGAAGGGAGGTCGGATTTCCAGACGCTCACCGGAAAACTTCCCTTAGGAGTTCTTCATTACGTGAGGAGTTACGCACATCCCTCGACACCGGTCATTCTTCTTTCCGGCAAGGTTGAGGATCCTGTGGAATTCTACCGGGCAGGGTTCGACGAGGTGGTTGAAGTGACACCCGAAGGCACTCCTGAAGAATTGTTCACTGACTCCGCTTTGGCGAAGGAGAACATAAGGAAAGCACTTGAACCCGTACTTCAGAAGTACCGCTCCAAGTCTCTGTCCATCAATCTTTGATCTGGCTTAGTTTTTCTCCTCCTTCAGAATCCCTAAAACGGAGAATATCTTCGGGATAAGAAGCGAAAGGATCCACTCTTCCTCCATGAAGTGGGTCCCGTGGTATATCTTGTAGGTTTCCCCGAAATATTTCCTGTAAGCCTTTATGCTGACCACACCGCTCTTCCTGTAGTGGTCCATGTCTCCGAAGAATGCATAGAAGCTGTCCTTGCTCCCGTTTCTGGGAAAGTTCTCCAGAGCGGCTCTTCCGTGGTCAGGGTATTTCTTGAGGATGTCGTGAGTGAAATGAAGTTTCTGGCGGTCTCCTCCCTTTGGCTTGTATATCCTGTCCAGAAGGGAAGTCACACCAGGTATCACGGAGAGGACTGAAAGCAGTCCGAGACGAGCCGGAGCTCCAAGAGAAGGGGAGACCAGGAGGTGGGGATATCCTTTGAGGCGTATTGCCTGTATCGCTCCGAGAGATTCGCCGATGACAAGGTCCGGGGACAGTTCATCCGCCCACGAGCGGATCGCTTCGGCGGCGACCTCCGGATCGAAACTGTACGTCCTCACAATGACTTTTATGTCCACGCCTTCGATTCCCTTTTCGTGGAGGACTTCGCCTATGTGCTGGTTCAGGATGGAAGGGATCCGGCTGTCGCCTCCTCCTCCCATCCCGTGTATGTAAAGTACAGTGTATTCCTTCATCAGCCAGGCGGTATATGATAAGGGCCCCTCAATTCCGGGGCCCTGTCAGTTCTTTCCTTTTGAGGACATCAGATTGTCCTTCCGGGATAAGCCTTGAGTCCTTCCTCAAGGATGTGGAGAGCCTTCTTCAGCTCAGGAACCTCAAGCACGTAGGCGACTCTGATGTGGTTCTTTCCTACGCCGGGGGTCTTGTAGAATGAAGCGGCGGGGGTGACCATAGTGGTTTCTCCGTTGATCCTGAAGTCGGTGAGCATCCACTTGGCGAACTTCTCGGCGTCATCCACCGGAATCTCTACAACAGTGTAGAAAGCTCCCATGGGGTTGGGCGAGAACACGCCTTCCATCTTGTTGAGGGCTTCAACAGTGTAGTCCCTTCTGCGGATGTATTCCTCCCTTACCTGGTCGAAATACTCCTGAGGAGTGTCGAGGGCGCCGATGGAAGCGATCTGTCCGTAGATAGGAGGGCAGAGCCTTGCCTGGGCGTATTTCATGGCGGCGGCCATGACGTCCTTGTTGTGGGAGATGATGCATCCTACCCTGACTCCGCAGAGGTTGTACCTCTTTGATACTGAGTCGATGAGGATGACGTTCTGCTCGGCACCGGGGATGTTCATCGCGGAGAAGTGAGGCTCGTCGGTGAAGCAGTACTCCCTGTAGACCTCGTCTGAAATCAGGAAGAGGTCATGCTTGAGGGCGATCTTTCCGAGCGCGAGGACAGTATCCTTGGGATAGAGGGTTCCAGTAGGGTTGCCGGGGTTGCTGATGAGTATGGCTTTGGTCTTGGGGGTTATGTATTTCTCGAACTCGCTGATGGACGGGATCGCGAAACCTTCCCTTATGTCTGTGGGGATCGCCTTCAGTTCGATTCCGTTCATGAAAGCGAAAGTGTTGTAGTTCGTGTAGAATGGTTCGATCACGAGCACTTCGTCGCCTTCGTCGCAGCAGATCTGGAGTGCGAGGTTGACGCCCTCGCTACCTGCTACGGTAACGATGAGTTCAGGTACCTCGATGTCGATGCCGATCTTCTTGTAGTATTTCTCGACCAGTCCTTTACGGAGCTCGATGAGTCCTGCGGAGTTGGAGTATGAAACGTGGTCGAGGGTGTTGTTCTTCACCGCATCGAGAGCGCAGGCGGGCGATTTGATGTCGGGAGCACCGACGTTGAGATGATAAACTTTTACGCCTTCAGCCTTCGCTGCGTCCGCGAACGGGACAAGTTTCCTGATGGCGGATGCGGGCATCCTTGTAGACTTGCCAGAGATTGTTGCCATATTATTTTGTGTTTGTGATTATCAAGTTCTTGCCGTCCAAGGGGAAGAATTAATAATTTTAATGCGACATTAATCGGTTTAGTCCCGATTTTTTCGCTTTGGGCCCCTTTAGGCAGGACAAATATAGCAGTATTTTTTCTTACCTTTGTCCGGCTCACCATAAAAAATTGAAGAACATGGCAACTTTCAGGAAAATGGCCCTTTGCGAAGCTTCTACTCACAAGGAGGCCCGGCACTATGTCGAAAACGGTCCCGTGTCGTCATATTTCGGGTGCAACGTGTTTGACCTCGAGAAGATGCGCAGGTATATGTCCCAGTCCGCTTTCGACGCAGTCCAGGCAGCTGTGAAGGAGGGGAGGAAGATAGACCGGAAGGATGCCAACGAGATAGCCACGGCGATGAAGACCTGGGCTCTCGAGATGGGCGTCACTCACTATACCCACCTGTTCCAGCCGCTGACAGGCACGACCGCCGAGAAGCATGAGGCCTTCCTTTCCGTTAAGGACGGAAAACCGTTCGAGAAGTTCAGCGGCACGGCTCTGGTGCAGCAGGAGCCTGACGCGTCCAGTTTCCCCAGCGGAGGTCTCCGCAACACTTTCGAGGCCAGGGGATATTCAGCTTGGGACCCTTCTTCACCGGTGTTCATCCTTGACGGGACATTGTGTATACCTTCAGTGTTCGTTTCGTTCACTGGGGAGGCCCTTGACATGAAGACCCCGAACCTCAGGTCCATGCAGGCCTTGGATTCAGCGGCGGTGGAAGTCGCGAAATATTTCGATCCCGCGGTGAAGTCGGTTTCCGTCAACCTCGGAATCGAGCAGGAGTATTTCCTCGTGGACGAGGCGCTCTACAAGGCGCGTCCTGACCTCAAGCTCTGCGACAGGACCGTCATCGGCCATACTTCCGCCAGGGACCAGCAGCTGTCAGACCACTATTTCGGCGCCATCCCTTCGAGGGTGAGCTGCTTCATGAAGGACTTCGAGACGGAAGCCTACAAGCTCGGCATTGAACTTTCGACAAGACATAATGAGGTCGCGCCCAACCAGTTCGAGTGCGCACCCGTGTTCTGCAGCGCCACCAAGGCGATTGACCAGAACATGCTCCTCATGATAATAATGCAGAAGGTCGCCAAGAAGCACAACCTCAAGGTGCTCTTCCATGAGAAACCTTTCGACGGAGTGAACGGAAGCGGAAAGCACGTCAACTGGTCGATCCAGACTGACACGGGAGTCAACCTCCTTTCTCCCGGAAAGACTCCGACCAAGAACCTGCAGTTCCTCTCGTTCTACGCCTCGGTAGTGAAGGCGGTGTATGACCATAACCTCCTTCTGATGACGTCGGTCTGCTCGCTGAACAACTCCTACAGGCTCGGCGGCCATGAGGCCCCTCCTGCAGTCATGTCAGTATTCTCCGGATCAACACTCTCCAAGGTCTTCGAGAGCATCCTCAAGATGGATGAGGAAGTTCCCGAGAGCAAGGCCTCGAAGGATTCGATAAAGATGGTCAGCGCCATTCCCGAGATCTTCCCGGACAATACAGACCGTAACCGTACTTCTCCCTTCGCTTTCACCGGTAACCGTTTCGAATTCAGGGCGGTCGGCTCTTCCATGAACCCTGCAGGAGCCACATACATCCTCAATTCGATCGTGGCTGAGAGCCTCAAGACTTTCCGTAAGGAAACTGATGAGCTAATCTCCAAGGGAGAAAGCAAGCAGAACGCTATCCTTTCCACCGTACGCAAGTTCCTCTCCGAATCCAAGAACATCATGTTCGAAGGGAACGGATACAGCAAGGAATGGGAGATCGAGGCAAAGAGAAGGGGACTGGAGGCGGTCACGAACGTGGTCGACGCTTACAAGGTGTATCTGCGTAAGGGAACCATCGATCTTTTCAAGAATCTCGGAGTCCTCACCCCAGCTGAAGTCGAGGCCCGTTACGAGGTCATGAACGAGACCTATGTGAAGAAGCTCCAGATCGAGGCCAGGATAATAGGGGACATCTGCCTGAACCACGTGATACCTGCCGCAGTCAATTATCAGAACACTCTGATCCGCAGTATACAGAACACCAAGGACGTGTTCGGTGACGAGTACAAGAAACTCTGCAGGGCTGACATGGACACCTTCAGGAAGATTTCCGGATTCGTGAACGAACTCTCTTCCGACGTGGACGCCCTCGTCCAGGAGAGGAAGAAGGCGAACGTGATCCCCGACATGTCCAAGCGCGCCAGAATGTATTCTACAGAGGTCAAGGGCATGATGGACAAGGTGCGTTACAGCGCCGACCATCTTGAGATGCTCATTGACGATGAGCTTTGGCCTCTTCCCAAATACAGGGAACTCCTCTTCTTTTAGAGGCTGAGCCCGTTGTTTTGCAGTCTTTTATAAAGGCTTCCGTCATTGGACGGAGGCCTTTCCCGTACCAGTAAGATGGGTTTGTAAAGAACGGGAATTTGAGTAACTTTGCACAAATTAGCGATGAAGTCCATCCCGAAGTGAAAATGTCCAATCATAGAGCACTTTATTTCGCCGCAGTGTTGCTGCTGGCGCTCACCGTTTCCTGCAACAAGCGGGAAGTGGGACATAACTTCGCGCCACTGGTGGAAAGGATCCTTTCCGATACCACACGCGCTGAGTTCCGTCCTCTATCTTCGTTCGATCCCAAGTCCACTGACGGAGTGATTTCTCTTTTCGGTACGCCCTATGAGGTCGCCAGAATGACAGAATACCTGCTCTCGGCCGACAACTTCAATAACGTGGACGGTTCGTTCAAGGCGGATTCCCTGCCGGATTTCGCGGGGGAGATGTTCTCCCCGGTCCTGGACCTGGCGAATTCTCCCTATCAGGATTATATTGATGTCGACAGCGAAATGCTCCTTGAGGACATAGTAGCCAGGGCTTTCCTTTCGGCATTGGACACGGCGGTGTTCCGCTCACCTTCCGATACTTTGCCGACATACCCCAGGAAGAAGGCCAAGATCGTCGTCTTCACTTCTTCTCTGTTCTCAGCGCTCGGCGCTGCCGACGTAGATACGTTGAATGCTGTGTCAGGACGCAAGATCCCTGTGATATTCGCTCCTTCCGCCATGGCCGAATACCTTTACATCCGCCATTCTGAAGGAATGAATGTAGGAGTGCTGACGACTCCTACCGTCCTTGGAGCGGGTGTATACTCTTCGGTCTTCTCCAAAGTGATGAAGGAACATGCCGACGAGAAGTCCACATACTCCGTTTTCTGCCCGGATACCGTACGCGGAGAAGCCGGCAAACTGCGTTCCTTCCTCTCCATGTATGAGACCTCGGGAGTAGGCGGTCCTCTTTCGGCCATAATCGTCGATGACGCTTCTGTTGACATGGATACCATGCGTGAGGCGGTTGATGCGCTTGTTTCTTCGGACGCTCCCCAGGACGTGGCGCTCAAGAGCCATCTGGCCAAGGACTTCGAACTTGTGAGCCCCGACAAAGCGGTAGCCGCGGTATGTTACCGTCTTATGAGGAACAGGAACATCTTCACCCACAAGATCGCCTATCCTGACGCGGAATGCTTCGTCACCGTACCTTCATATTCGGTGTCTCCGGCGGTGCTTGACGCGATGGGCGCTTTCGCACACGGTTTCAAATACGACCGTATACCCGATGAGGGCGTCTCCGCTTTCAGCGTGGTGCCCATGAAGGACGAATATTTCTCCAGGGCTTTCCTGGAATACATGGAAAATTATACTCCAAACCTTTTCTCCCTGTATGTACGTTAAATCCATCCTTCCAGAAGAGATAGAAAAGCTTCCCAGGGCATCGTTCCCAGGAAAGATAGAGGTGATAGACAAGGAGGATTCCGCTTACAGAGACGCGGTTGAATACCTCTCTTCAAAAAAGGTTCTGGGATTCGACACGGAATCCAGGCCGACTTTCAGCCCAAGCCAGCCCCAGTACGGCATATCCCTGCTGCAGCTCTCCTCAGGAGACAGGGCGTTCCTGTTCAGGGTGAAGCAGATGGGCCTTCCTGAGGGTCTTTGCGACATCCTCGCGGACGAGAAAATACTCAAGATAGGAGCCGCGGTGTCTGACGACATCAAGGGACTCCAGAAACGTGGAGGGTTCACTCCCGGCGGGTTCGTGGATCTTCAGAAGATGGTATGGGAATGGGGAATAAAGGACAAGAGCGTGAAGAAGATGGCTGCCATCATCATGGGAGTAAAGGTCTCCAAGACCCAGCAGCTCTCCAATTGGGAGGCCGAGACGCTTTCGGATTCCCAGAAGATGTACGCCGCTACGGATTCGTGGATATGCGAGATGATGTATTCCGAGCTGCTCGCAACCCCGAAGAATCCTCTGTCTGAGGACGAGATGAATCCCGCTCCAAAGCGTGAGGAGGAGAAAGTGGAACAAAGGAACGGAGTCCCTCTTATGGAGATGATCCTTGCAGAAGGAACGGAGAAGAAGAAAAAGAAGAGCGGCAAGAAACCTTACTGGCTGAAGTTCAAATCCAAGTCCGCTTCAGGGGTGACGCCTAAGGATGGCAGCGCACCACGCAAGAAAAAGAACAATCACAAGAAGAAGGCTCCCAAGGCTACTGGGCCCCAGGGTTAGCTCTTTTTCAACAATTATAAGACCATATTCACGAAATCACAGCCGGGATGCGCCCGGCAATTTGCGAAACATTTTCTATGGCGAAGATTTATCTGAAAAAGGGCAGGGAAGAGTCCCTGCTGAGATTCCACCCGTGGGTCTTCTCGGGTGCTGTGGCACAGATAGTGGGCAATCCTGCTGAAGGCGATATCGTAGGAGTCTATGGCTCAGACGGCAAGTTCCTGGCTTCCGGGCACTACCAGATCGGCTCGATCGCCGTGAGGATACTGAGCTTCGATTCGGACGCTCTGGCTCCAGGTTTCTGGGAGGAGATGATTTCCAGGGCACTTTCGGTGAGAGTGGCCGCCGGCTTGGCAACTCCCGGAGGTTCCACCAACTGTTACCGTCTTGTGCACGGTGAAGGTGACAACCTCCCCGGCCTCATAGTGGACTATTATGACGGAGTCTGTGTCATGCAGGCACATTCCGTCGGAATGTTCCGTTCCCGTAAGCAGATCGCGGATGCTCTCGTTTCCGTGTACGGAGGCTCGCTCAAGGCCGTTTACGACAAGAGCTCCGGTACGGCCCCTTTCAAGGCGGGGCTTGACCTTGTCGACGGTTACCTGTACAGGGCGGAAGGTTTCAGCGATGATGAGCAGATGGTGCTTGAGAACGGCAACAGCTTCCTCGTGAACTGGACTGAAGGACAGAAGACCGGTTTCTTCCTTGACCAGAGGGAGAACAGGGCTCTTGTGGGCAGATATTCAAAAGGACGCAACGTTCTTAACCTCTTCTGCTACACAGGAGGATTCTCAGTGTATGCGCTATCCAACGGAGCCGCCCATGTCGATTCTGTCGACAGTTCAAAGAAAGCCATGGACATGGTGGCGAGGAACGTGGAGCTGAACGGGTTCGATTCATCAAAGCATAACGGGTACTGCGCAGACGCGATTGATTTCCTGAGGGACGTGCCTGAGGACAAATATGACCTCATAATCGTCGATCCTCCGGCATTCGCGAAACACAGGGGCGCTCTCAACAATGCTCTGAGGGCGTACCAGAGACTGAACGCTTCAGCCATATCCAAGGTGGCTCCTGGAGGCCTTGTATTCACTTTCAGCTGCTCTCAGGTGGTGGACAAGAACGCTTTCGCCCTAGCAGTCTTTTCAGCCGCCGCCCAGACCGGAAGGGGAGTGAGGATACTCGACAGGCTGAATCAGCCTGCAGACCATTCGGTGAACATCTATCATCCCGAAGGGGAGTATCTTAAAGGACTTCTTCTCTACGTGGAATGATCTCCTTCTGAAAGGGGGGAAATAAAGTTTGCAAATAGAATAAAAAAGGCTATATTTGCAGTCCCGAAAGGAAAAACGGTGCTTTGGCCGAGTGGTTAGGCACAGGTCTGCAAAACCTGCTACAGCGGTTCGATTCCGCTAGGCACCTCTCAAATCGCCCTTACAGATGTCTGTAGGGGCGATTGCTTTTAAAATTGTCCCGGATTTGTCCCGAATAATTGTAGTTGTCCCGAAGTTGTAAAAGAGATAGCCCCACTTGCTGTCACAGCAGGTGAGGCCGTTTGAATTATTAACGGGTCAGTCTATAGACTTTCCGTTAATGCAAATGTAGCAACTTCCACTCAGTTTTCAATATCTCGTGTCAAAAGAAAAACATATTACTATTCCACCAGATTGTGGTAAGAAATAACTGAATGGAATAGTCTGTATTGTATATATTGTACAATTGGTTGTACAATACTGTTATTCCCGGTATTTTCGACTTCTAGAAAAAGTAAAGAAGTCCCCTATACCGTATCTCATCGCATATAGTATCCAGGCTTCAATCTCCTTTTTCCTGAAAACAGGAGTACCTACTGATGTAGTAGGGATTTTTTTCTGAGTACATCCAACCACGTACTGTGGTTATCCTGGGGCGTCCTAGTATTATGTTGCACTGTTCGTATATGTTCAACCACTCCTCCTGTTTGCCAATCGCATCATCATTCTCTGGCCCCATTCTTAGGTCGAGTCATCCGTCAATCAATTCCAGTTCTTTGACGATTCTGGCGAGGATTTCTGGAATCACTGCTGTATTGACTCTTTCCATTCGTTCAACTGTCCTCTTGTTTTCAATCGACTCATTTCCTGACGGTTCTCAGCTTCTTCAATCATTTCGGTCCAATCCTTCACTCGCGTACGGAGCAACCACTTGTCGATTTCGGATTTCTTGAAGAATGAGCGCTTGCCTTGCTTGT
>JAEEGL015320051.1_pt1 | contig 48045 bp, 43 predicted proteins | sample 9134231 | NCBI WGS metagenome assembly JAEEGL01 (sample SAMN16246548, study PRJNA631951) | gut metagenome | biome: gut microbiome; feature: rumen; material: fiber-attached | host: Bos | place: Iran: Karaj | collected 2018-10 | reverse complement strand
TGATACCATTTGATATTGAAAAATATATATGTGGGTTATTTAAGGAGTTCTAATGAAAGAAAGAGAAAAAATATTAGCTTTATATGAAATGTATAAAGAATTATTAACTGATAGAGAAAGAGATTATTTTGAAAATTATTATTATGAAGATTATAATTTACAAGAAATAGCTGATAACTATGGAGTAAGCAAATCTTATGTAGGAAAATATATTGGAGAGATAACAGATAAATTAGAAAAGTATGAAAATGCATTAAAAGTTGTCGATAAATTTGACAAAATTAGAAAGATTATTGAAGAAGAGGAAAATCCTGTGTTAAAATTTAAAATAGAAGAAATATTATAAAGAAGGTGTTAGAAATGAAATGGGGAATTAGATGGGAAATAGGTATAGTAATAGTTATTATCTTATGTCTTTTAATTGCAACACTAGGTCTTAGTGAATTAGGTTTATTATCAGGTGAAAGTGAAGATGATGGACCTGTTATTTATACTGGAAATGATGGGAATTCTTATTCATATAGTGTATTAGAATCTGAATTAGAAGAAGCAGGAAGCAAATACTATAATGATAAATATTCAGGTAGATCAAATTCAAATATATATATAAGTTATTCAACATTAAAAAATAATGGATATATAGATAAATTAGAAGATGAAAATGGTAGAAACTGTACTGGATATGTTGAAATTACAACAAGTGGTTCTATATTTGGATATGTAAAATGTAATAGATATAGATCAGGAGGATATGATCCTACACATGAATAGATTTGTATTGTTTATTTGGGCATTTTTAATGGCAAGTATATTCGGAATAATACTTACAATTGGATATAGAGAAAAAAATAATGCAGAAAATATAGAATATAGAGATTATATATCTAATATAAAAGAAATAAGTAATAAATATCTTGCTAAGAAAAAAATTAATCTTAAGTATAATACACCTGAGATTATCTTTTATAGTGACTTAAAAGAAGCAGAATTATTAGATGAAGAAGATGAGAATAAATATTGTATAAAAAGTATAATTGTTACTAAAGGAATATTAAAAAATGAATATGAAATTAGTAAAGATTGTGAATTAGTTAATGCAACTGAATAAATAATATGATAAAATAAAAATAGAATAGAGTAGTTTTTGAAAGGAAAAAAGATTATGGCATACAAAGCACATTCAATTGAAGAAGTTGAAGCTGCATTAGATAAATTTGGAGTAGATATGGATTTTTCTAATGCAGAAATAACTAGGAGTAGAGACAATACAGGAAGATATGATATAACATGGGAAGATGGAACAGTACTTTCAGTAAATTTAAATCAAGTCACTACATATGAAACTGAATATGTTAAAACAATTACAATTGAAAAACCAAATGGTGATCGTTATTCTGCAACATATAATTCTAATGGAGTTTTACAAAGAAGCCAGAAAATAGAAAATGGTATATCAACAAGTTATGTAAAATCTGGTGATGGTTATATAAAAACAGTTGATGATACTAATACTTATACTAGTATTAATTCAGAATACGTTGGGTCAGATGCCGCATTTGATTTTAGAACAAGTCAAAGTGGTAATACACCTACTAAACCAGCTGATACAAACACTGAACCAACAAAACAAGGTTTAACAATCGAAACTAAAGAAACTGATAATGGTTCAGTAACTACAGCAAAAGATGAAAAAGGAAATGTTGTATATGTTTCCGAAGAAACTCATGATGCAACTGGAACTAAAATAACATATACAAAGTATGAAAATGGAAAACCAGTTAGTGCAACTGTCACTAAATATGAAGATGAAAATACATATGTAATTCAATATAAATATGATGATAATGGTGATAGAGTACAACAATATTCATATTTCTTAGATTCAGATGGAAAAGCTCATTATTATGATGCAAATGGGAATGAAGTAGATGTAAGCAAAGTAAAAGAAAATGATGAATCTGCTCTTGCAAAAGAAGCTAAAAATCATAAACTATCCGATGGAATTGGAGCTAAAGGTGATTTAAAATCAAATTTAAGTTATGTTCAAAATTCAATGGGTGAAGTAAAAAGTGCTACTGTTAGTATGCCAGATAGTACTAAATATGAACCCTCTGTTCCAAATGAAGTACCATTGGTTGGGGCAATGTATGGTACCGGTTCATATCATCGTAGTATTACAAATGAGTTATTTAGCAAATTAAGTGATGAAGCTAGTGCAATTACATCAATAGCACAAGCTATATATGAAATGGATCAAGAACAAGCAAAAGAAGCTTGTGGTCTTGGTGGAACTTTTGGAGAAAGTTTAAATGCACATAATATAGTACTAAATTCAAATTTAAATTCATTAGCTATAGAAATGTCTAATGAATCAAGAAATCAATATTCAAAAGCTATTCAATTATTAAATGGTGGTGTTGAAGGATCACTAAACAAAAGTAATGTAAAACTTACAATTGATTTAATTAAAGAAGATGTTAATACAACACTTGATAAAGTAAATACAGCTAAAGGTACAGTATCAAGTTTCCTTGGAGGAATGGGTGATGTACTAGAAGGTGAAATTTGGGATAATGTTAGAACAAATTTAGAACATTATGAAAATATATTAGATTGTGATACTGTAATGGGTAATAAATTATCTGAAGTAATGGATACAGTTGGTGGAATAATGTATGATTTCTTCGATAATGCAGAAAAACAAGATTTAAATATTGATACATCAGGATGCGGAGAGTTTGCTGGTGCTTTAGCTGGAGTATTAAGTGCTCTTAGTGAAATAAAAGATGATGAAGAAATAGATACAGAAAAAGAAGGACCTTTAACAGAAGCTTTTAATACCGCAGTGGATACTTTTAATAAAGCAGAAGAATTATATAATGAAAAATGCCCATCATGTGATGAAACATATAAAGATGAAGATGGTAAAGAACATACTCGTGTAGTAAAATGTAATACTAGCATTGAATCTAGCCATACAAGATGCGCACAATTAGAAACTATAAAGAAAACTGCTGATGCTCTTTCTAAAATTGCTAAATATCAATTAGATAGAATAGCTACATTTAGGGAAAAAGTTGAAATTTGTCAATCAATACTTAGTGAATTTGTTGATTGGATGTATGGTAAACTTGCTAATCCAACTGAATTACTAGAAGACAATTCAAATTTTGGTAATGATTTCCAATTAGATTTAAGTGCTTATAATGGACTTGAACATGATCAACAATACTATATGAATTTATTCAAAGGAGTTGATTCTAGTCTAACTGAAGGTGGAAACACAACTACAACCGCTGGTGATAATAATGCCAAAGACGATGAGTCTAATAATGATGAAAATAACAATAAAAACAATAATAATCAAAATAATAACAACAACAATAATAATAGAAACACTGGTGGAAACAATGGTGGATACAACGGTGGAAGCAATGGCGGAAGCAACGGTGGAAACACAGGAGGAAATCCTAGTACTGTAACTGATGATGAAGAAGCCAAGAAAAAAGCTGAAGAAGAAGCTAAAAAGAAAGCTGAAGAGGAAGCAAAGAAGAAAGAGGAAGAAGAGGCTAAGAAGAAAGCTGAAGAAGAAGCAGCAAGACAAAAAGCTGAAGCTGAAGCAGCAAGAAAAGCAGCCGAAGAAGCAGCTAAAAAAGGTGGAACTTCTGGAAAAGATGAAGGAACAACTTCAAGTGAAGCAGATAAAAAAGCCGCTGAAGAAGCAGCAAGAAAAGCAGCCGAAGAAGCAGCTAAGAAAGATGGTACAGGAAGCACTGGTACAGGAGTAACTCAAACAGGAACTACTGGTACAACAACTGGTGGAGATGGAGTAACTAAACTTGGAACTACTGGTACATCATCTAAAGGAACAAGATATAGCGGAGGAGGAGTTAATACTAGACCTTCATATAATGAAAAGAAACCAAAAGATGGCGATGAAATATTAGATGGTCCAGCTGAAGATACTATTAATGAAGAACCAGTAATAGAAGAACAAGTAATAGAAGAGCCTACTATTGAAGAACCAACAGTTGAAGATTATATTGAACCTCCAGTTGAGGAAGAACCAATTGTTGAAGAACCTGTAGAAGTAAATGAAGTTGCAAATACTGGTGAACCTAAGAAAGGTAGTGCTCTTAAGACTTTAGGAATCGCTGCCGGTGTAGGATTAGTCGCAGGAGCATCTGCTTTAGGAGCTCATACTCTTATGAAATCTAAAGAAGAAGATGAAGATGAAGACTATGATTACGACTATGAAAAATAATTAAAATAAAAAAAGTACTTTTTGAAAAAGTACTTTTTATTTGTAGCAAAAATATGATAAAATAACCATAGTATATAATATCAAATAAGGATGGTATTGAATATGGCAAATAATATAGAACAAATTGCAAATAATAAATGGATTATTAAAGATGAAAGTGGTAATACTTTGTATACTACTGAAACAACTATGCAAGGAAATAATACGGTATATACTAATGAATATCCAACAGGTGAAATAAGACAAACAATAGAGTCTACTGACGCATTAGGAAGAAAAGTTAGTAATACTAGATATTATGAAGGAAGAACAGGCCGTGATATAAATACCGTTACAAATTCATATGATGATAGTGGCAACAAAGTAACAACAACAAAATATACAGGAATTGATGCAGATGCTACTAGAACTAAAATAGTTAAAACAGATAATCTTGGCAATAGAGTAGAAGAAAATTATTACCCTTCAAAAGGTGATCAACCTGCCAAATTAATAACAACAACATATGAAGGAGATAGTGATACAGTAATATCAACATCTAGTACTATGGAAAATAGCGATGGTAGTAATATAACTGTTTATCAAGAAGCAGATAGAACTGTTGCTACTATAAATGGAAATACTCCTAATGGAAGAGGAACATCAAATATAACTGCTGTATCTTCTGATGGAAAGACAACAATAGAATCAGTTAGTACATATAAAGACCATTCACTTACAATTAATGAAGTTCAAAATGAAAATGGTGTTACATCACAAAGAGTAAGAACATATTCTGATGCAGATGGTAATCCACTTAAGAGTACAACAACTTCATATGATGAAAATAGTTATAAAGTAACTTCAACAACAATAGCGAAAAGAAATGCAGATGGTTCTGCTACAATAACTGTAGTTGAAGGAAATAAACAAACAACTAATGTATTAGATGCTAATAATAATCCAATAGAAAAAGTTGTTGTTACAACTAATTCAAATGGTTCTGTTGAAACTGTTAAAACAACATATGATAAAGATGGAGTAGCAAAAGTAGAAAGAACACTTGAAGATGGAATAACAACTAAAAATGAAGGTCAAAATACAACAATAGTAACAACTGAAGGAAATAAACAAACAAAAACAGTTATTGATAAAAATGGAGCAATTGTATCAGAAACTGAAATAACTGGTGGAGCTCAAGGTAGTAGAGAAGTTAAAACTAACTATGATGCTGAAGGAAATGTTATTTCAAGTGAAGTAACAACATTTAAGAGTAATGGTACAAATGTAACAGTTTATGGAGTAGATGAAAATGGTAATGAAGTAGTAAATTATTCATTACTAAAAGATGATAAAGGTAATACTACATATTATGATAAAGAAGGAAAAGAAATAGATTTAAATAGTATATCAGATAATCCTGATTCAGCACTTGCTCAATATGCATCTAATCATATATCAACATCAGCAGGTAGAACAATAACATCAAATTTAAGTTATGTTCAAAACTCTATGGATTCATTACAAAGTAGAATAAGTGGAGTAGATGCATTAAGTTATACTGGTGGAACTGGATCACTTGGTTCATCAGAAGCACCAGTAGTTGGTTCTGTATATGATGCAACAAATTATTATACAAATATAACTAATAATTTATATGGCAAATTAGGTGCAGAAATAAGTACAGTTAAAGCAATAGCGCAAGCTATGTATGACATGGATCAAAGTGCCAATAAAGCAGCTGAAAATGGATTAACTGATGGTAGTGATATAAATATATTCTCAAGTTCTAATTATGGAACTCAATTAGCTGCATTAAATGCTAATATGCATGATGTAGCGATTACATCAGCACAAGAATCTAGTAGGGCATTTAATAAGATAGCTGATACTTTACAAAGTACAGTTACAAATGGAAATGTAGGATTTGTTAGTAAAGATTCTTTACTTAATGCTGTAAATAGCATTACACCTATTTTACAGGGTGAAATAGATAGAGCTAATAGTATGCAAGCTGACATAAATAGCTTTATTGATGGAATCAGTAGTAGTGGTGTATTACAAGGTGATGTATGGGAAAATGTAAAAACTAACATGGAACAATACAATAACCTACTTGAATGTAATAAAGAAGCAGCTAACTTCCTTACTGATACAGTAACAAAAGCAATGGGTATGGTTGTTGAATTAATGGATCAAGAAGGACTTACAGAAATAGATGATAAAAATTATCAAGAATATTGTGATAATTTAGAAAAAGCTAAAAGAGATATAGCAAGATTAACAACTCTAATTGCTACTATGAGAGCTAGTCAACATTGGGTTGATGAATATGACTCAATTGGAAGATGGACTGGAAGTCATAAAGATCCATCAGATGAAGAAATAGGGGCAAAAGAAGCAGAACTAGCTGAAGCAGAAGCATTAAGAGATGAATGTGAACATTGGAAAGGTGTATATGAAGAATTAGCAAGAAGAGTACAAGCAGCTCAAGATGCTATATTAGAAGCAACTGAAAAGATAAGAGCAACATATGCTAATCCAACAGAGATATTACAAGGAAATGTAGATTTCCCAAGTACATTCAGTTTAGATTTATCAGCATATGCAGGATATGGAATTGATCCAAATGTTGATTATAAGAAGAGTATATATCCTGATGAAAATAGTCCTTTAGAAGAAACAGCTAAAGTAGAAACAGAAGCTGGTAAAAAAGATGATAAAGTAAAAGAAGGAACTGTAGAAGGCGAAGATAAAGCAACTGAAAAACCAGCAATAGAACCATATAGTAAAACAGAAACTCTTGAAGATGGCACAATAAGAACAGAAGCAGTCGATAAAGATGGAAATAAAATTGTAAGAGATGTTGCTACTGATGGAACAATAAATCAAACTGAAACATATGCAGATGGATCAACAAGAACAATAGCAACAGATAAAGATGGTAATAAAGTAATAAGAGATGTTGCAGCAGATGGAACAATAAATCAAAGAGAAACATATGCAGATGGATCAACAAGAACAATAGCAACAAATCAACAAGGAGATAAAGTAGTAAGAGATGTAGCTGTAGACGGAACTATAACTCAAAGAGAAGAAAAAGCTAATGGAATTGTTAAAACAATAACTAATCATCCTAATGCAGAAGAAAAACCAACTGCAACTGTTGAAGAAGAAACAAAAACAGAAGGACCAGATGCAAATTTAGAAGAAACAACAAATACAAGAAATACTGCTGGTACAACAAATACAGGAAATAGAAATGGTGGAGGAAACTATGGTGGAGGAGGAAATCCAAGTGGTGGATATAATCAAAACCCAAGTACCTCAAATACACCAACACCATCTAGAACAACTAATAATACAAAACAAGAAGATGATGAACTTGAAAAGATGAGAAAAGAAGCTGAGGCACAAAGAAAAGCAATTGAAGAAGCAGCTAGAAATAATAATACTCAAACATCTTCTAGTAAAGTAGATACTAGTGGTAAATCAGCAGCAGAAGAAGCAGCTAGAAATAGTATTCCAAAACAAACTGAAACAAAAACATCAGCAACAACTATGAATAATAATACTTATAATAATAGTAGTGATGGTGTAGAAAAATTAACAACAAAACATAGTGGAGGAGGAGTAAATAGTAATCCATCTTATACTAATATAAATCCTGGTGAAGAGGATGAAATAATTGAAGAATTAGTATTTGATGAACCAACTATTATTGAAGATACTCCAGCAGTTGAAAACTATTCTGAAGTTGCTCCTGTAGAACCAGTAATTGAAGAAAAACCTGTAACTATTGAACCAATAGTTGAAGAACCAAAAGATAATAAAGTAATTAAGACTTTAGGTATCGCAGCAGGAGCTGGTTTAGCAGTAGGAGCAAGCGCTCTTGGAGCTCATACTCTTGTAAAAGATAAAGATGAAGAAGAGGAAGAAGAAAAAGATTACGGCTATGATAAATAAGTGCTAATTATTTAGCACTTTTTTATTTTATATATTTTTAAATTATAGTATAATAATTATGAAAGGAGATGCTATTATGCCAGGAACAATTATTTTAATAGTTTTTGTAGTAATTATACTTTTAAGAAGTATAGTACAAATTAATGAATATGAAAGGGGAATTAAATTTTCAAGAGGTAAATTTCATAAAATATTAGAACCTGGATGGAGATTAGTTCTTCCAATATTTGAATCATATAAGAAAGTAGATATTAGAACAAAAGCAGTAGATGTTCCAGAACAAGATGCAATTACTAAAGATAATGTATCTGTTAGAATAAATGCAGTTATCTACTACAAAATCTTTGATGCTAGTAAAGCTATTTTAGAAGTTGAAAATTTCTATTATGCAGTATCTCAACTTGCACAAACTACAATGAGAAATGCAGTTGGTTCTGTTTCATTAGATGAATTATTAGCAGAAAGAGAAAAATTATCTGATTCAATTTGTAAAATAATTGATGATGCTACTGATCCATGGGGAATCAAAGTAGAAAATGTAGAATTAAAAGATGTTACTCTTCCAGAAGATATGAAAAGAGTTATTGCTAAAGTTGCAGAAGCAGAAAGAGAAAAAGCTGCTGTTATTACTAAAGCAAGAGGAGAAGTTGAAGCATCTAAAAATCTTGCAGAAGCAGCTAAAACAATGGCTACTACTCCAGGAGCATTACATTTAAGAACATTATCTACAATTAATGATGTTTCTTCAGATCAATCAAATACATTAATATTCTGTTTACCAATTGAAATGATAGAATCATTTAAAGCAGGTAATGGAATAGTAGATGCAGCTAAAAAATTAACTAATAAAAAAGAAGAATAATTCTTCTTTTTTATTTTTATAGATACTTTTATAATAAAATATGATATAATTAATCTCAGTGAAAAAAGGAATGATATAATGACAAGAAGAACTAAAAAAGAACATAAGGTAATGAGATTTATTAGTACTATATTATGGCTTGCCACTATCGCAGCAATAGGATATTTTACATACGGAGCATATAAAAGTAATATGATTCCAACTAAATACTACTTTGCTATTGGTGGTATAGTAATTTTTTTAATTATAATTTATTTTCTATTTGTTAGTAATAAAAGAACTAAAATATGGATTTTTATATTAAATGATTTATTGTTTATAGCATTATTATTTGGTTGTTATTTTGGATATGGTAAATTACATGATGTAGTAATATTCATTAATGAAAACTTAGATGCTAGATATGAAACTAATATATATTTATTCTTAGTTAATAAGGAATCACAATTCCAAAAACTAGAAGATTTAAAAGGTAAAAAGATTACATTAATAGATGATATAGAAAATAAAGAAGAATTAGAAAGAAATATAGGTAAAAAAATAGAAGTAGAATATAATTATGTAGATGTAATATCAACTGCGTTATATGATTTAGAAACTAATAAAGATTTAATATTATTTGTAAACTCTGGTAATTATGATGCTATGTTGGAAGATAATCCTGAGTATGAATCTAAAACAAAAGTACTAGATAATTTAGAAATTAAAATAAGATTAGAAAATGAAGAAACAGGATTAGATATAACTGAAGATCCATTTGTCTTATATTTAACTGGTATAGATACAAGAAGTAATTCATTACCAGCTAAAAGTTTAAGTGATGTTAACTTATTAGTTATTATTAATCCAAATACTAAAAAGATATTAATGGTTAATACTCCAAGAGATTTCTATGTTAAAATACATGGAACAAGTGGATATGATAAATTAACTCATGCTGGATTAACAGGTGGTCTTAAAACATCACTTGGTACAATACAAGATTTATATGGAATAAAAGTTAATTATTATATGAGAGTTAACTTTAATGCATTAATTAAATTAGTTGATGCTATTGATGGAATAACAATCTATAATGATAAGAAATCAACTATAAAATGTTGGACAGATCCTTATTGTAAGATTAAACCAGGTTATAATGATGTAGATGGTAGATGTGCATTAGCATTTGCTCGTGAAAGAAAAGCTTATACACAAGGTGATAGACATAGAGGAGAAAATCAAGAGCAAGTATTAACAAAGATTATAGAAAAAGCATCTAATTCAAAAACAATATTAACTAAGTCTTCTGATATATTAAAATCACTTGAAGGAACATTTGAAACTAACTTAAAACCAGAAGAAATAACTAATATAATTAAGATGCAATTAGATAAAATGCCTAAATGGGAAATATCTACATATAATGTATCTGGAACAGATGATTATAGAGAAACAAGAAGTTATCCAGGACGTGAATTATATGTAATGGTTCCAGATCAAAAGACAATTAAAAAAGCAAAAGAAAAAATTAATAAAATGCTTGAAAAAGATTCAGAAGAAAAGAAAGATAAATAAAAGATACAATTAATGTATCTTTTTTTATGTTATAATATTTATAGGAGGTATGGTATGAGAATAATAGAATTAAATCATTGGTTTGTAGATGGTAATGAATTGTCTATATCACTAATGAATTTATATGCAAGTATAGAATTAAAATCATTAGGAAATAATAAGTATTTTAGTTTAAAAATAGAAGATAGTGAAGGAAAAGAGTTTATAATATTATATAATACATTAGAAGAAGCTATTTATTTTACTGAGAATATTGTAGTAAATTGTAAATCAATAGATGATGTTATTAATTCATATAGAGAACATGTAAAAAAATTAAAGAGGTAAATTATTATGAGAAGTAGAATTAATTTTAGATATTTTAAAAAGTTTAAAGATAGTTTAGATTTCTTAATAAAAGGAATTTATGCTGGTTTTATGATAGGAGTAGGTGCGATAGCATTCTTAAGTGTATCAGATAAAGTATTAGGTTCATTTTTATTTAGTATTGGATTATTAACAGTATGTATGTATGGAATGAATTTATATACTGGTAAAATAGGTTACATTATTAATAATAAAGTAAGTTATTTAAAAGAAGTATTATTAGGTTTATTAGGTAATCTTATTGGATCATTATTAGTAGGTAATTTAGCTCTATTAACTAGAAATGGAGCAGCTATTTCAACTAAAGCAAATGATATGTGTGCTATTAAATTAGGAGATAGTTTATTAAGTATATTTATGTTATCTGCATTTTGTGGATTATTAATTCATATAGCAGTAAATAATTATAAAAAGATAAATACTGAAATAGGTAAATATGCAGGTATATTTATGTGTGTTATGGTATTTATATTATGTGGATTTGAGCATTCAATAGCTAATATGACATATATTACTATAGCAGGAGTTTGGTCTTTAAAAGCATTATTATATGAATTAGTTATGATACTAGGTAATGCAGCAGGAGCATTATTTATATCATGGTTTTATAACTTGTACTATAAATGATACAAAAATAAAAAATAATTTATAAAAAAAGAAGTGTTTTATCTTTCTTTGGTTAACTATTTTAATAGAGGGAGGTAAAACATGAAAAAATATTTAGTAATTATGGTTTCTATAATTATGATGACATTTACAAATGTATATGCTGATAATATACAATTTAATTATAGTGAATGGTCACAGGATTATCCTAGTGGAATTCCAGATGTATTTATACAAAGTGAAGTAAGATACCATTTCTATAAAATTGTAAATGGGCAAGTAGAATATGATGAAGGTTATTATACTGATTTGCCAGGCTATGAAAAAGATGAATATTCAGCTAGAACATATTATAGATATATTACAAATGAGTATTTAAGACTAACGGGTAGTAATGAAATTGTAAGAGATATATCATATTGTCAAAAATCATTTTGTTATGTAATCTATAGAGGAACACCAGTTATGGTAAATACTGATGGAAAAGTAGATAATGAATATGATCTAGAAAATTCACCAATAGTTTCTAGAGAAGCAGTACCATATACAATTGATAAAGTAACTATATATTTAGCTACTTTAGGATTAAGTATATTATTATTTGCAACACTAATCATAATTAAGAAGAGAAGAAAAGAAGAATTATTAAAAGCATAGAAATTAATCTATGCTTTTAACTTGTATTTATAAATAAGAACTATACTTACTAAGAACATTAACAAACCAAATAATATAGTTATTAATACCTTAGCAAGTTCATAATCAATTTGAGCTTCATCATGTACTTCAAATGTATTTATTAAATTACTAAAATAATCCTCATCTATCTCTTTATCACTACTATATATTAAAGTATAAACATAATTCTTAGTAGTAATAGTTAATCCTTTTTGATACATATCATATCCAGTACTATTAGTAGTAGGGAAATACATATCATAAATAAGAACTGATTTATTATTAATATGTTCTTTTTTCATATTGTCAATAGTAACAGTAATATTATATTCTTTAAGACCATCATTATATGATTCCTTCATAATATTTAGTTCTCTATCTATATCACTTTTACTATAACTAGATATATTATTACTCTTATTATTATTAACAGTAACAGATATATAATTATTATCTTTAGACCACTTATATACATTAGTACTATTAGTTTCTAATATATAATTATTTGGAATATTAATATCAAAATATTCATTTTCATATGCATAAACTATATTTATGCTTAATAATATCATTATAAATATAAATAATTTCTTCATTCATTTCACCATTACATAATTATAAACTATTATTTTAAATAATACAAATAATTTACTTTTTATAGTAAATTGGTATATAATTATTTATATGGAGAGATTATGAGAAAAATAGTTAAAATATTATTTTTTATATTTATATTTTTATTAATAATAGCTGGTGCTGTATATATAGATTTTTTTATTTCAAAGAAGAAAAACACTTATCCTAAAATAGCAATAAAGAAAGAGATAGATAGTTCTTTAGTTGTTTATAATGCACCTTTTTATAGAGTTTGGTATTGTAAAGAAAACAATTTATATACAATAGGTGATTATAATGATAGTGATGCTATATGTAGGAAAGAATATACATATGAGAATGGTTACTATGTAAATGGTTCTAACTTAATCATAGCTAAGAGAGATTTAGAAATGATTAAAGATTATTATGATTCAGAAGTAATAGAACTATTTAATAGTGAATCTTCTATAGAAGAAGCAGTATATGTATCAAGTTTATATGAAAAACAAAATTATAAACCAGTATTAGATGAAGAAAATAATGAAGTAAAAGTAGGTAAAAATAGTTTAATAAGAATACCTACATTTGTAGAAGATGAAAATGGAAACTTTAAATGGAAATTAGATGATAAAACATATTGTTTAAATATTAAAGATAATAAGAAATCTTACTCATTATATGAAAATGAAGAATGTTCTAAAGATTATACATCATTAGATTTAGATACTAAGTGGTGTACATTATATGAGAATTCTAAATTATTTTATAAAAAAGAAATAAATGAATTATGTAAAGGAGATAAGAAATGAAAACAAGAATTATAAGTGCAATTGTAGCATTAATTATTGTTGTACCATTAATAATATTAGGTGAATTACCATATTATATAGGCATGGGTATTATTAGTGTAATAGGTTATTATGAAATAAATAAGACAATAGATAAAGATAATAAAATACCACTATATATAAAGATAGCTATATTAATACCTTATTTATGTATGATTGTATATGGTACTAAATCACAAGAATTTATGATAGATCATAAACTTATAATATTAGATATATTTGTATGTATGTTACCATTAATAGGTGTTAATAAGAAAATGTATGATGCTGATGATGCATTAAAAATGCTAGCTTTTACATTATTACTTGGTATATCATTTAACTTTATGATTGTAATTAGAAATATTAGTTTATATTATTTATTATATGTAGTAACTATTACTATTATGTCTGATACATTTGCTCATTTCTTTGGAACAATGATTGGTAAGATTAAATTATGTCCTGAAGTATCTCCAAATAAAACAGTAGAAGGTTTAATAGGTGGAGTATTCTTTGGTACATTCTTAGGAAGTGTATTCTTTATAACAGTAATTGAACCAAATGCTAATGTATTATTAGTAATATTAATATCATTTATATTATCTTTAATAAGTGAAATAGGTGATTTAATATTCTCAGCTATTAAGAGAAAATATAATGTAAAAGATTATGGAAATATAATGCCAGGACATGGTGGTGTTATCGATAGACTAGATAGTATTATATTTGCAATGCTTGCATTTTCATATCTAGTATCACTATTTTAGGAGGATTTAATGAACGCGTTAATAACAATTTTGATATTAGCAATAATTTTGTGTGTAATAATTTCTTTTCATGAATTTGGACACTTTATAGCTGCTAAAAAGAGTGGAGTATATGTAGATGAATTCTCTATTGGTATGGGCCCAACTATTTTTAAACATAAACCTAAAAATAGTGAAACAACTTATTCAATAAGAGCTTTACCTATAGGTGGATTTGTATCAATGGCTGAAAAAGCTGATCCAGATAATAAAAAATTAAAAAAGAATCAAATACTTGAAAATAAAGATTTTATTCATTGCTTTTGGGTATTTATAAATGGTATAGTTTTTAACTTTATACTAGCAGTAATATTATTCTTTATTAGTGGTCTTATATATGGTAGACCAATAAGTGAACCAATAGTAGATAAAGTAATAGAAGGATATGCTGCACAAGCAGCAGGATTAGAATCTGGAGATAAAATAATTCAAATAAATGGAGTAAATGTAACTACATTAGATGATTTTATTTTAGAAGCAGTAGCTAAAGATGAAAAAAGATCTGTTTATACATTTGTAGTAAAAAAAGCAAGTGGAGAAACTAAATCATACTTATTAATACCTAAACTAGATGAAGATGGTAGTAAAACATATGGAATTCAATTTAAAGGTAAAGTATATAAGAAAGGTTTTGTAGAAGCACTTAAATACTCAGTACTTGGAACATATGATACATCAAAAGTAATATTTAAAATATTAGGATCATTATTCACTGGAAAAGTATCTGCTAAGAACTTAAGTGGTCCAGTTGGAATATATTCACTTGTTGATGGTGTAAAATCACAAGGATTAATGACTCTTATATATTTAACAGCATATCTAAGTATAAATGTAGGAATAGTTAATTTAATACCTATACCTGTATTTGATGGTGGTAGAGTATTAATACTAATTATTGAAAAAATAATTGGTCGTAAGACAAATGAAAAATTAGAAAATGCACTAAATTTAGTAGGATTTGGATTAATGATTCTACTTATGCTTTATGTAACATTTAATGATATAGTTAGACTGGTGAAATAATATGAAAAATGAATATCTAGATAATAAAATAATACTAAAATATTGTCCTAATTATTACAATATTATTAATGAAGAATTCTCTGAACTAGATTTAATGAGTGATAAAGTAATACAAGTATTACAAGGATTTATATTTTCAGTAAATTCTAAAAATAAAAATGATTTAAAAAAAGTAACTGCTCTTGATACAGCACTTACTAGATATTTTGATGATAGAGAATTTAAAACATATTTAACTAATGCATTAGTATCATTAAAAGCACCTAAAGGTGAAACAAATATGATGAAATTTATTACTGAAACTATCATTAAAAGTTATGATAAATATATGGAAGGTTTTACAAGAAATTTATATATATCTAAATGGATATAATAAATTTTTTAATTTGTCCCTGTAGCTCAGCTGTATAGAGCACCTCCCTCCTAAGGAGGTTGTCGCTGGTTAGAATCCAGTCAGGGACGCCAGAATAGATAATTTAATATCTAAGAACATTAAGTTTTTAGATATTTTTTATTGAAAAAATAATAAATAATATTATAATAATTAATATTAAGAGGACAATAATCAGGAGGAGAAATGAAAAGTAGGATAATGAAAGTAGTTATTCTTTTTCTAGCTGTTGTAATAGCTATAGATATATTTGTATTATTAACTAATGATAGTGAAAAAGAAAAATATACAATTAATAATACAAATACAGATGAATTAAAAAAAGAGTTAAATGAAACAATAGAAAAGAATAAAGATAAAATAGAAAGGTATGAAAAAATAGTAGAATGGAACAAGATAATAACAGAAAACTTGAAATAATTATAATAGTTGAACTATTTATAATATTTGTACTTGTTATTATAATGCTTTTTACTATTAAGAAACAAAGAACATATACTATATTAGTACATGATGAGGATTTAATAATACAAGATAAATTAAATATATATAATAATATAGATAGAGAAATAGATAAAATATATGATGAATATACTAGTAATATAGCATTATTAGAACAAAAAATATTAAATGGTGAAAGTGATAAAAAAATAGCTTATCTTACTTTTGATGATGGTCCTTATAATATAACTAAATATTTCTTAGAAACATTAAAAAATAATAATGTTCAAGCTACATTTTTTACTATTGGAAAACCTAGTATGAAAGAAACATATAAAAAGATAGTAGCCGATGGACATATTCTTGCTAATCATACATATAGTCATAAAATAAGAAAAGGTATATATAAAAGTGCAGATACATTTATTAATGATGTAAAGAAACAAGAAAACTTTTTATATGAAATAACTGGTTATAAAACAACATTAGTTAGGTTCCCTGGTGGTTCTTCACAAGCAGGTAAACTTAAAAATGACATAGTTAATAAATTGCATGAAGAAGGTTATAATTATGTAGATTGGACATGTGAAACAGGTGATGGATCTGATTCTAAAATGGCTAAACAAGGAGCATTTGAATGGTATAAACAAACATGTACAGATGATAAAAAAGTATTAGTACTTTTAATGCATGATTATAATTATTCAACTAAAGATAACTTAGATAAAATAATAAAAGATTTAAAAGAAAGAGGTTATTTAATATTACCATTAAGTAATAAGAGTGTTATGGTCAAATAACACTCTTTAATTATGTTTTAAATTATGATATACTTTAATATGAAAGTAGGAAAATACAATGAATAAAAAAGGATTCACATTAATTGAATTGACTGTTAGTTTAGTATTAGTCAGTATTGTTATGGTTTCATTAACATCTTCATTAGTAGATATTAGAAATGATGCAGCTGAAGTAAAAGAAATATCAGACATAGTTATTTTTAAATCTACATTAGCAAGAGCTATTAATAATGATGTAGTAGCTAATGATGGAATTCGTTTTATACAATGTACTCCTAATGGATTAGATTGTGGTCTTGTTTTGGGTAACAATAGTAAAAGAGCACTAAAAATAGTAGATGCTACTAATTCTAGTAAAACTAATGTAACACTTGTTAAAAATGATAATCCAATTCATTTCTACTTAAAACAAAGTGATAAGATAATAAATGAAATTGATATATCTGAAGCTGGAAAACAAGTAACTTTTAAAAATTATAATATTAGTGAAGTTAATAATAAATGTTCTAATAAAATACCAGCTAATTGTACTAGAATATATATAAATGGTAGTACTTGTAGATGTATAAGTGAAAAGATTACCAAAACATTATTATATAAAGATACAAGTAATGTTCATACAACTCAAGTTACAGGATTAGATCCAGCAACTGGAACACCAATATATAAGAAATCATTATCATATATTAAGAATATAGATCCTACACATATTGATGATGCTAATCCAGATAATAATTATATTACTACTGAGGGATATACATTCTCTGAAATAAAATCAACACCATATGAATATGATAGTACATTAGGTACTAATAGAAAGAATGTTGTTTATAAATTGAGTATTGGTATATATGATGGTATTGATAAAAATGATGAAACAAATAATGCATATATTTATTCAACATCAATAATAGCAAAAGATTCTATAACAGTAGGAAAAGAATATGAAATTAGATTAGTATCAGATGGTGACTATACTGATAATGCAAGAGCATATTTCTTATCACCATCAGTATTAAACTTACCAAAGGTAATAGATACCTTAGAAGGAAATTATGATATATCTCAATTAACTGAAAAATTCAATGTAGATTTTGAAGCAAGAAATCCAAGTAATTTATCTCAGATAACAGATGGTATTGTAAAAATAATACCTCCTAAAGTTAGTCATCCACTTCCAGGAGCAACAATATATAATTTTAAAGGTTATTATACAGGACCAGATTGTAGTGGTACTAGAGTAATAGAACCTAATGGAGAAATATCTGTATCAAGTAATTTCTTCACAAACAATAGTAGCATTTATGCTTGTTGGCAATAATATATAAGAAATAGTTTTTACTATTTCTTTTTATGTGATAAAATATTCCATGTATGAAAGATTATATTATAGGAAACATAAAAAAAATAATATATGAAAGTAATAATAATCCATATAAAGTTTGTCTTTTTAAAGTTAAAGAGACAAACTCTTTTGAATGTAAAGAATATGTAGATAAAATAATAAATATAACTGGATATTTTGTAGATATAAATTATGATTTAGATTATACATTATATGGTAAATTAATAGAACATAATAAATATGGTTTACAGTTTCAAGTTGAATCATATGAAATAAAAGAACCAACAACTATTGATTCAATAATATTATATTTAAGTAGTGGAGTATTTAAAGGAATAGGTGAAAAGAGTGCTAAAAAGATAGTTGAATACTTTGGAGAAGATACTTTAGATATTATTAGAAATGATTATACTAAATTAACTATGGTACCTGGTATAAGTGAATCAAAAGCATTTAAGATGCATATTCAATTAGAAGAGAATTCATATAATCAAGATGTTATATTAAAACTAACTACATATGGTTTTACAGTTAAAGAAGCAATAAGTTTAATATCTAAATATAATTCCAGATTATTATCAATAGTAGAAGATAATATATATGAATTGAATGATATTATATCTTTTGAAAAATTAGATACAATATTCTTATCTAGAAATCTAGAAAATCATCCATATAGAATAGAAGCACTAATAAAACATGATTTAAATGAAATATGTTTTGAAAATGGAGATACATTAGTAGATATAAATGAATTATATGTAAAAATGTTAAGTAATTTTAAAAGTGAATTTAATTCAGCAACATATTTATCTTATATAAATAAACTATGTGATAAAAAAGAAATATATAAAGTAAATGATATGTTGATATTAAGAGATTTCTATAATTCAGAAAGAAATATATATAGAACTATTAATATAATAAATAGTATTAAAAATAGAATTAATACTAAGAAACTAGATGATGAAATATATGATTATCAAATAAAGAATAAGATTAATTTTTCTAAAGAACAAATAGAAGCAATAAAAGGATCAATTAAGAATAATTTTTATATTATTACTGGTGGTCCTGGTACTGGAAAAACTACTATTGTAAAAGCAGTAGTTAAGTTATTAAAAGAAACAAATAATATTCAAAATAAAGATATTGCATTACTTGCTCCAACTGGAAGAAGTGCTAAAAGATTAGCTGAAAGTGTAGGAGTAGGAGCATCTACTATACATAAATTTTTAAAATGGAATAGAGAAAGTGAAACATTTCAATTAGATGAATATAATAAAGCATGTGAAAAAGTAATAATAATTGATGAAGTATCTATGATAGATGTATCTTTATTTGATAGTTTATTAAAAGCATTAAATAATGATATTAAGTTATTATTAATAGGTGATGAAAATCAATTACCATCTATAAAACCAGGAGATATATTATATGATTTATTAAGAATAGAAGGTATTAAAAGTAAATGTTTAAAAACAATATATCGTGTTAAAGATGGTAGTTATATTACTAAGTTTGCTAATGAAGTAAAAGATAAAAAAATATTTGATGAGTTTGATGAATATGTAGATTTTAAATTTATAAAGAGTAATGATTCTCAAATAATGGAATATTTAGAAATAATATGTAATAAAATAAAAGATAAAAATATTGGAATAGATAATTTTCAAGTATTAGCTCCTATGTATAAAGGATTAAATGGGATAGATGCATTAAATGAAATGATGGGTAAATTATTTAATTCAGAGAATAAAAAAGTACAAGTAGGAGATAATTATTACAGAATAAATGATAAAGTAATACAATTAGTAAATGATGTAGATAATAATGTATTTAATGGAGATATTGGTTATATAAGTGATATATATAAAATAGAAAAGAAAACATATGTAGAAATAGATTTTATAGGTAATAAAGTTACATATACAAATGGTGAATTTGATAGATTTTCTCTTGCTTATGCTATTAGTATTCATAAAGCACAAGGTAGTGAATATGATAATGTAGTAATTATACTTGCTGGTTCATTTAAAAGAATGTTTTATAATAAACTAATATATACAGGTATAACAAGAGCTAAAAAATCATTAATGATAATTGGTAATATAGATTCATTAAATACATCAGTACAAACTTCATATGCTCAAGGAAGAAAAACATATTTAAAGACACTAATAAAAGAATAAAATATATGATATAATGAATGAGTGTGAGGAGATGATAATATGAAAAAATATATAATAATTGGAGTTATAGCATTAGCATTTATAATATATGTAATTATAATTAATAGTGGTAGTTCTGATTATATAGTAATTGATAATATTACTTATGAAGAAACAAAAGCAAAAACTAATTTAGTAAAAATAGATGTTAAAGATAAAGGAATAATAATAGCAGAATTATATCCTGAAATAGCACCTATAACAGTACAGAATTTTAAAAATTTAGTAGAAAATAAATTCTATGATGGACTTATATTTCATAGAGTAATAAAAGATTTTGTTATTCAAACAGGAGATCCTTCTGGTACTGGTAATGGTGGAAGTACTCAAACAATAAAAGGAGAATTTGCACAAAATGGTGTAAAGAATACATTATCACATACAAGAGGAGTTCTTTCTATGGCTAGAAGAGGTGGTAATCCTGAAACAGCAGATACTATGAATAGTGCATCAAGTCAATTCTTTATAGTACACAATACTTCAACAGATTTAGATGGTAGATATGCTGGATTTGGAAAAGTAATTCATGGTATAGAAGTAGTAGATGCAGTAGCTGAAGAAAAAACTAATTCAAATGACAAACCATTAGTAAATCAAGTTATTAACAGTATTAGATTTGTTAAAGAAGTAAAATAAAAAGGAGAAGTGTGAATGGAAATACTAGATGGAAAAAATTTAAGTGCTAAAATAAAAGACGAGTTAAAATCGTCTATTTCTTCACAATTAAAAACACCTATCTTAGCAGTAATAACAATAGGTGATGATGAAGCTAGTAAAGTATATGTTAATAATAAAAAGAAGGCTTGTGAATATGTAGGAATGAGTTTTTTACATGTTTATTTTAATGAAAATGATAGTGAAGAAAAAGTAATAAAAAAGATTAAACAATTAAATAAAGATGAAAATATAAATGGTATTATTTTACAATTACCTATACCTAAGAATTTTAATGAAGATAAAATTATAAATACAATTAGTCCATCTAAAGATGTAGATGGTCTTACAGATATATCTATAAGTAATTTATATAATAATAAAGAAGGATTTATTCCTTGTACACCTAAAGGTATATTAGAAATTTTTAATTATTATAAAATAGATTTAGAAGGTAAAAATGTTGTAGTAGTAGGTAGAAGTAAATTAGTAGGTAAACCTATATTTTTAGAATGTTTAAAAAGAAATGCTACTTGTACAATATGTCATACTAAAACTAAAGATTTAAAAGAGTTTACTAAAAATGCAGATATCTTAATAGTAGCGACAGGTTGTAAATATTTAATAGATAAAAATATGATTAAGAAAGATGCTATATTAATAGATGTAGGAATAAGTAGATGTGAAGATGGTAAATTATATGGAGATATTAATCCTAATGTAGATGATAAATGTAAATGTAAAACTCCAGTACCTGGAGGAGTAGGTCCTATGACTGTAGTTATGTTACTTAAAAATACATTTATAGCATACAAAAATCAAAATGGTATTAAAGATGAGTAATGAATTTATAGAAAGAAGTATTATTAAAACATATAGAAAAGAAATATGGGCAAGATTTGTTAAAGGTGTTAGTGAGTTTGAACTAGTTAAAGAAGGAGACAAAGTAGCCGTATGTATAAGTGGAGGTAAAGATTCATTTTTACTAGCTAAATGTATGCAAGAACTTAAGAAACATGGAAAGATAAATTTTGACTTAGTTTTCTTATGTATGAATCCTGGATATAATGAAAAGAATTTAGAACAAATTAAATATAATGCTAAACTTATGAATATAGATTTAAATATATTTGATAATGATATATTTGATATAGTTTCTAAAGAAGAAAAAAGTCCATGTTATTTATGTGCTAGAATGAGAAGAGGAAACTTATATGCTTATGCTAAAAGTTTAGGATGTAATAAAATAGCATTAGGACATCATTTTGATGATGTTATAGAAACAGTACTTCTTAGTATGTTATATGCTAGTGAATATAAAACTATGATGCCAAAGCTACATAGTGAAAACTTTGAAGGTATGGAATTAATTAGACCAATGTATTTTATTCGTGAACATGATATTCTTAGATGGGTTAGATCAAATAATTTAACATTTATAAATTGTGCGTGTAGATTTACAGAAAGAGATAAATACGAACATATATCTAAAAGAAAAGAAATGAAAGATTTAATAAATGAACTTAAAAAAATAAATCCAGCAGTAGATTATAATATATTTAAATCAACATTTAATATTAATTTAAATACTATACTTGGATATCATAAAGATGATAAATATATTTCATTCTTAGATGATTATGACAAATAAAAAGAGCATTTTAAATGCTCTTTTAATATACTATCTATTGTAGTATTCAACTATTAATGCTTCATTAACTTCAGTATTTAATTCTTCACGTTCTGGATATCTTACATAAGTACCAGTCTTTTTAGTTTTATCAACATTTACATATGCTGGTGTATGAATATCCATATTTAAACATTCATTAATTACTGGATGTTCTAAAGATTGTTCTTTAACAGAAATTGTACTACCAACTTTTACTCTAAATGATGGAATATTAACTTTCTTTCCATCAACTAAGATATGTCCATGGTTAACTAATTGTCTAGCAGCTCTTCTTGTTTTAGCAAATCCCATACGGTAAACTAAATTATCAAGTCTGCTTTCTAATAAGATTAATAAATTGAAACCATGAATACCTTGCATTTTACCAGCAGCTTCAAATGTTTTTCTGAATTGTTTTTCAGAAAGTCCATATAAGAATCTAATCTTTTGTTTTTCTTGTAATTGAACACCATATTCAGATAATTTCTTTCTACTAGTTCCATGAATACCAGGAGCAGTAGGTTTACGTCTTAATTCTTTACCAGTTTCAAGAGTAGAGAAATTATATCTTCTTGATTTCTTAAACGCAGGTCCAATATATCTTGACATGTATTTGCATCCTCCTTTACAAAATATTTTGTATCGTCGGCCACTAATTTAATTATAGGGAGTTACTATTTATAACTTTCATCTTGGCAGAGATTACTTATTATTTTCAAGTAACACATTATAACTCCTTTTAGCACTGCCACTTAAATACAAGGTAAATTATAATATAACTTTCCCTAAAAATCAATAAATAATTGAACTTTTTTTAATATATATGCTATAATCAAAGAGACGGAGATGAGAAAATTGGCAAAAAATAAGATAAACTTAAAGTACAAGACACAAAAAAGAGAAAGAAATAAAAAGGTAGAAACAACTAAAAAAGATGAAGCATTATCAATTTTTAAAAACTTTTTTGGTATTTTATTATTCTTAGGAATCAGTTATTTATGTATACTTGGAATGCAAAAAATAGGACTATTTGAAAAAGGGTATACAGCACCAACTGCTAAAGAAGTAACAATCGATACTGATTATATTGCTATTGGAACTGTATTTAATAGAAAAGATAAAGAATATATGGTATTATTTGATGATTATTCTAGTGAATTCACATCTAATGCTTATATAAACACTTTAATAGAAGAAAGCGAAACTAAATATTATAAAGTTAATATGGGAACTAATGAAAATAAAAAATTTGTTAGTAAAGAAGAAAATACTACTCCTAAAGATGCAAGTGATTTAAAAATTAATGGTATTACATTAATTAAATTTAAGAATGGAAAAATTGAAAAATATATTTCAGGCAGTGAAAAAATAGCTGCATATCTTAAAAAATAATGAAAGAAGAACTTAGTAAAATTTGTAAATTAAACGAAAATGCACCTCTTATTAAGTACAATACTTATAAACTTAATAGTTATTGTGCATTTCTTTGTTTTGTAGATAAGAATAATTTAAATGAAGTAATTAGTATTTTAAAAAAATATAAATCTAAATACTTTATACTAGGTAATGGATCTAATGTAATTATTCCTACATATTATGATGGTGTAATAATAAAATTAGAAGGGTGTAATGAATTAAATATATATGATGATTACATAGATGTAGGTTCATCATATATGATAAATAAACTTGCTATTGAACTAGCAGGTCAAGGATATGAAGGATTAGATTTCCTAGCAGGTGTTCCAGGTACAGTAGGTGGATGTATATATGGAAATGCTGGTTGTTATGGAAAAAGTATTAGTGATGTTTTAATAGATGTAACTGTACTTGATAAAGGTAAAATAAAAGTATTAAAAAATGAAGAATTAAATTTTGAATATAGAAATTCTATTTTTAAAAATAAATCTAATAAAATGATAATATTATCTGCTAGATTTAAAATATCAAAAGGTAATAAAGAAGAAATAATGTCTTTAATAAAAGAAAGACAAGAAAAAAGAAATGCTACTCAAGATTTAAATCATCCTTCATGTGGAAGTGTATTTAGAAATCCAGAAGGTTTAATAGCAGGTAAATTAATTGATGATGCTGGATTAAAAGGATTTTCTGTTGGAGGAGCAATGGTTAGTTTAAAACATGCTAACTTTATCATCAATAATGATAAAGCAACATATGAAGATATAGTTTCATTAATTAAAAAGGTTAAAAATAAAATTAAAAAGATATATAATATAGACTTAGTTTTAGAACAAGAAATAATAAAATAGAAGGTTAAAAACCTTCTATTTTTAATGTATAAAAAAATTAGATCATTTCTTATTTTTTCTTATTAGATCTAATTTCTTTAGTTGATAATCTTACTTTTTTTCCATCAACAATAGTTGTTTGTAAATTTAACTTTTGAGTTTTCTTAGTAGCTTTCTCAGAGAAAGGTCTATTTTGAGCACTCATATTATTTCTTGTAGATGCATTTCTTGCCATATAAAATTTGCCTCCTTTTTTAAGACAAATATAATTTATCATAAAAATACTTTTAAGTAAAGAAAAAATTGAAAAAAGGTTATTATTATGATAATATAAACTAACTTTGATTAAAACACCTATACATATAATAAAATATTGCAAAGATTTAAAGAAAAAATTGACTTTAAGCTTATTTTTTAGTATAATATGCGTGAATTAAAAGGGGGTGCTTTTTTGAAAAGTGATAATAAAGAGCTAAAAAGATACTTTTTAGTTGCTTATCATGGAACAAGAGAAATAGTAGTTCAAACAAAATTAGAATATGAAGAATTATTATCTAAGATAGAAAAATACAACAAAAAGTTAACAAACAAATATATCTATGGTAATATATCATGTACTACAAAGGAAGATGGGCTTCATGTAGTGTCTCATATTTATAATAGACTTAGTAATCCAATTACAATTAGTGAAATGCTTGATTATACAACAAAATATACTAAAGAAGAATTGATTACCATCTATAAAGATGATTCTATTATGAAAGAAGGTTTTATACCAGATATTAATGTAGCTTATTTCCAAAATAAAAGTAAAAATAATGAACAAGAAGATAGTGTTCATTATGAAAGAAGAATTAAATATTTACCAGTAGTATATAAAGATGATAAAAACTTTTTATCACTCGGCTATATTTGTAAATGCTTAAGATATTATGCTGACAATGGAGATTATTTATTTTTTAGAGGACTAGCAAGTGAGTTATGTTTCAATAAAAAGGTAGATAAAGAAATTGAAGAAATGTTCTCAGTAGCAGATAAATATGAACATGGATTATGTGATAAAGAAGAATTATATACAACTGCGAAAGCATTAATTCAAAAATATGTTGCTCAAAGAAGAAAAGATGGAACATATGAAAGAGATGAAAATGGTCATAGAATCAATAGTACAAGAAGAGTACTTGATGTAGGAATGTACATCAAATATGAGGGAAATAATAATTTAAGAAAGTCCCCACTTAAGTACAATGAAGGACCAGATACATACAAAAAAGAAGAATTAAAAAAGGAAATGGAAAAGGAGAGAATATTAAAATTAAAAAGAGATGGCAATTATGAATATGAACAGCTATCATTATTTTAAAAAAGGTAAGTGTTTAACTTGTTTTTAAACCTTAAAAATGGTAGAATAATATTATAATTGTGTTCTTTAAAAAGAGGTGGAACAAATGGCAAATAATTATGATGAATATGAATATGACGATAATGAAAGAGATACTGGTAGAAATATATCTACTTTAGCTAAAAAAATAGGTATTTTATTACTTATTGTATTTGCAATTATCATCATATTATTTTTAATAAAAGGTTGTAGTAAAACTAATAAATCAAATAATAATAACAAAAAAGAATTTGAATATGAAAGTTCTTTACTTGAAGCAGGAAAGAAATATTTTGAAAACAATTCAACAGAACTTCCAACATCAGTTGGAGCATGTTCTACAGTAACACTTCAAGAATTAATAGCAAAAGGACTTGTAGAAATTGCTAAATATGAAAAATGTAATTCATTAGATACTTATGTAAGAGTATGTGAATTAGAAAATATGTCATTACAATATACTCCATGGTTCTCATGTCAAGATAAAACATCTGATAGTGAATATGGTGAATTAACAGAAGGTAATGTACATAATGTAATAGCTGATCAAAGTTATGTAGAATTCAAGTTTATGCCTGAAGAACTACAAAAAGAAGAAAATGAATTAGGACCTGTTGAAGAAGTTTGGAAGAGTGATATTAAATATGTATCATATAAAACTTTAGCAACAAATAAATATTACAGATATAGAGATCAATTATTTAAGTGGAAAGTAACTAAGAATTTATACTATACACCTAATGGTGAAAAGACTAGTGCTAGTGATGTAAAAGAATATTATACAAGTGCACCTAGTTCAAAATATACTAATTCAGATAATAAAACTACTGATGCATACAAATGGTATACAACAACTAGTAAAAAAGAATATGCTTTAAATTCAAATGGAGAAAAAGCATTTAGTACTAAAGCTATTGGTGATTATAACATGTATGAAGGTGGAGTTATGAAAACTGCTTGGAGATCAAGAACAGTTACTGGTACAAAAGCTCCAACAACATATTATGAATGTTCAACAAGTGCATCATCAAGTTATGTTATTTATCAAACATCACCATGTGGAATGAATGGAAATAAAGATTATATTTATCAAAGAGATATAGTATATAGTTGTGCTGATCCATCATCAAAAACAGATTCAATTCGTGGAATGATAGTTGGAAAAGGTGGAACATGTAATACATATAGTGCTTGGAGTAGTGCTACACTAGATCCAAATAAAGCTTGTGATACATCTAAGACTGATACATGTCAATCATTAACATATACATTCTATAATTGGTATAAATTAGTAGATAGTAATGATAGAACATATTATCCATCAGGAGCATCTACTGCTAGTCAAGAAAATACATATTATACATCAGCTCCAGTAAGTGGTGCTATTAGAGATTTATCAACTAAAGCAACTGCTTATAAATGGTATCATACTGAAACTAGTATTACTGATAAATATACAGCAGTAGCACCAAGTGGAAATGTTTCAGCTGAAAAGACTAGTGATTCTAAATGGGGTGATTGGTCTAAATGGTCTAAATCAAATCCAAAAATATCTGATGGAAGAAATAGACAAATTGAAAGTAAAGTAAAAATTAAATTACAAGAAATTAAGAATACATATTCTAATGATTGGAAAGCACTAGATAGTAACTTTATGAGTGAAGCTCAAATGATTAGTGTACTTCAAAATAAAGGATATAAAGTTGGAACACTTGAAGATATAAATAACAATGGTAATATTAGATACGAAGTTAAAATGTATCTAAGAAATAAGAAGGAGGGTTATTAATAATGACAGATGAAGAAAGAAGTTTGTTTAATAAATATATCTATTTAGAAAATACAAATGTTTTAAGCAAATTACAAATAGAAAGAAGAAAACTATTACTAGAAATAGATTTATTAAATAAAGAAATAGCTGAATTAAGATATTTTGTATCTGATAAAGATCAAGATATTGATGAAAGAAGAAAAGTTGAAACTTATGGACCTGCTTTCATTTATGAAAGAGAACATTTAAGTGAAACTAGAAAAAACAGTTATTTAATAGATATAGAAAATAAAAGAACTAGATTAAGAGAATATTCTAAGAGATTAGATGAAATTAATTCTGAAATTGAAATTTCTAGAGACAAAATAGAAAAATATAAATTAGGAGTTTTACCTGTTGTTAGTAATGTTAAAGAAGAAGTTGAACCAATTAAAGAAGTTCCAGAAAATGATGAAGATTTAAATAGAGCTTTACCTGAAGATGGTAATTTAGTTAATATCGAAGATGATGAAGATAAAGACAAAGGATTAGGTGTATTACCAATTCCAGAATTACCAAAAGATGAAGAGGAAGATAAGGATAAAGGTATATTACCAGCACCACTTCCAATTGAAAAAGAAGATAAGAAAGATATAGGAATTGCACCATTACCAGTAGATGGTGATGAATTACTAGAAGTTAAAAATGTTGCTGTTCCTAAAAAGAAAATTTGGAAGAAAGTATTACTTGCAGTAGCAGGAGCTGGTGCTTTTATAGCAGCAATGTTTGGATTAAGATCATGTGTATGTAATTGTGATTGTATCAAGACAAAAACTGCTGAAGAAACAGAACAAGATGATGAAATCTTAGCTAGATTAAGAGCTGAAGCTGAAGCTGCTAAAAAGAAAGCTGAAGAAGATAAGAAAAAACAAGAACAAGAAAAGAAACCAGGTGGAGGAAATCCAGGTGAAGGAAATCCAGGCGGAGGAAATCCAGGTGGTGGAGGAGATAATACTCCATCAGGACCTACACCACAAGATGATCAAGATATAGTAGTAGATGAACCTGTAGAAGATATTCCAGAACCAGTTAAACCTGAAGATGAAATAATTTCTGAAGAAGAAATAACACCAGAAGGAGAAACTGAAACTACAGTTGTCGAAGAAATCGCACCTGAACAAGAAACAGTTACAATAGTAGAAGAAATAACACCAGAAGGAGAAACAATTACTCATACTGGTGAAGGAGATACTACTACTGAAACTGAAACAATAGGTGGAGGAGAAACAGTTACAACAGTAGAAGAAATAACTCCATGGGGTGAAGTAGTTGATACTCAAACAACAACTGATACTACTACAACAACACAAGAAGATACTTCATATACTCCAAGTGAAGATACAACAGTAGTTACTGAAATAATTCCTACAACTGAAGAACCAGTTGTAACTACAGAAGAATTACCAATGTATTTAGATACTGGTGAGACAGGATATAATTATGATACTGGTGTTGAAGTAACATCAAGCGGTGATACATATATTCATACAGAAGATTCATATGAACCTGCTGCACCAGCACAAGTTGAATCAGCTGGAGATTATACAGTAGTAACTCAAGAAGATTTCGTTCCACATGAAGAAGTATATGTAGAATCACTTCCACCAACAGGTAACGAAGTAACTTATGATACATATGTTGAAACAGCTAGTGCGCCAGAAGTAGCAAGTATTAATGAAGCAATTGCTGATTTCGATTGGGATGCTGCATTTGATGCTGAATTCGGCGATGGAATGACTTTAGGTTAATATTTGGAGGAAAAAAGAATGGAAAAAAATAATTTATCGGGGCAAATATTAGAACTTAAAAATGGTAAAAACTATTATGTTTTACATCAAATAGAACATAAAGGAGCAATATACTACTTCTCAGTAGGTATAACAAGTGAAGAAGAATTTACTAATGAATATCTATTCTTTGAAAGAGTAGAGAGAGATGGTAAGTTCAATGTAAAAGAAGTAAATGATGAAGAACTTGTTAAAACATTAGCTTCTTATGTAAAAGCTGAATAATATTAAAAATTCTTTTCAATAAAATGAAAAGAATTTTTGATATATAAATATATTTTTGATAAAATGATTATTATGAAAAAGAAAAAGATTATTATATTTATTTTAATTATATTATTAGTATTTTTTGATTACTTAACTAAATATATTGTATTAAATAGATTTAGTGTAAATGAATCAATTATTATAATTAAAAACTTTTTAAAATTTACATATATTAAAAATACTGGTGCTGCTTTTGGATTATTAAGTGGTAATATTATTGTGCTTATTTTAATAACAGTAGTTTTATTATTCTACTTATTAAAAGAATTTAAAAATAGTAAAAATAAACTTAATATAACAGCTTATACTCTTATAATAAGTGGAGCAATAGGTAATTTAATAGATAGAATATTTAGAAAATATGTAGTTGATTTTATATCATTTACATTATTTGGTCATGATATGGCAATCTTTAATGTAGCTGATACTTATATAACAATTGGTGTTATATTATTACTATATAATATTTTAAGGGAGGATTTACATGAAAGAAGTAATAGTAAAAGAAGAAGATAGTCTTAAAAGATTAGATGTTTTTTTAACTGATTATTTATCTGAAAGTAGAAATTTTATTCTTAAAAATATTAAAAATGGTAATATAAAAGTAAATGATAAAATAGTTAAGGGTGGTTATATAATTAAAACTGGAGATAAATTAACTATTAATGATTTAACAGTTGATACTACTGTTAAAAAAGAAGATATACCAATTGAAATATTATATGAAGATGATGATATTATAGTTGTAAACAAAAGAAGTGGAATGGTTGTTCATCCGGGAAATGGAAACTATAGTCATACACTTGTAAATGCTCTTATGTACCACACTGATGATTTATCAGATGAAGGTGGTAGTGAAAGATGTGGTATTGTTCATAGAATAGATAAAGATACTAGTGGAGTATTATTAATAGCTAAAACTAATGAAGCACATAGAATACTATCTGAAGATTTTAAAAATAAAAATATTAAAAGAAAGTATATAGCATTAGTACATGGAATAATTAGTAATAATAAAGGCAAAATTGATGCTCCGATTGGTAGAGACAAAGTAGATAGAAAGAAAATGTGTGTAACAGATGTAAATGCTAAAAAAGCAGTTACTAATTTTACAGTACTTGATAGATTTAAAAATACTACATTAATAGAATTAGTTCTTGAAACTGGAAGAACTCATCAAATAAGAGTACATATGGCTTATATAGGACATAGTGTAGTAAATGATCCAGTATATTCTAAACATAAATGTATAAATGAATCATATGGACAAATGTTACATGCTAAATATTTAGGATTTAATCATCCAATTACTAAAAAATTTATGGAGTTTAGTGTTGAACCTGAGGAAGAATTTAATAAAATATTAGATTATTATAAGAACTTATAACTTTACTGTAAGACAAATTAATAGTAAAATAATATGAAGAGAGGATTAATAATAATATGAATATAAAGATTAATAAAAAAGATGATATAATTTTAAAAATATTACATTATTTTATAACTGAAGAAGATTATAAACCTGTTATTATTAATGGATTGAATAATGAAATATGGCTTGAAAATATGGAAAATGAATTACAATTAATAAGAATTAATTCAAACTATATTCATAATAATGAACAATTAAAAACAGATATATATAAAGCTAAAACAATTGTTAAAAGTATTAAGAAAAGTACTTTATCATTAAATATTAATCTATTAAACTTACTTTTAGATACTGGAGATAGTGTATCTTTTAATGATATAGAATCTAAAGGAATTGAAACAGTTAAAATAGATAAGATTAGTGATTTTAAGAAAAATAAAGTTGTTAAAGATTTCTTTCCTAAAACAAAAGAAACTATATTAAATGAAAAATTAGATCCAATTGAATTCTTTAAATTAACAGAAGATATGAATGCTAAGACAATTAAAAATGAGAAAAAGTTAGCTAAAATATTTAGTCCTAAAAAACCAGCAGTTACTTATGCATTACTTGTAATAAATGTAATGATATATCTATTTATGAGTATGTATTATGGAATAGATAGTGCTGAAACATATGCTTTTGCAAATAATTATATAGGTATTCAAAATGGAGAATATTATAGATTATTTACATCAATGTTCTTACATGCAAATTTATCACATTTAATATTTAATATGTATGCATTATATGTAATGGGACCACAAGTAGAAAGATATTATGGTAAATTAAGATTCTTATTTGTATATATTCTTGGTGGACTTATGGGTAGTGTATTCTCTTGTGTATTCTCAGATGCTAATGTATATGGTATAGGAGCATCAGGAGCTATATTTGCATTATTTGGTAGTGTAGCATACTTTACATATCATTACAGAGCTACTTTACAAGGCCTATTAAGAAGTCAAATAGTACCAGTAATCTTAGTAAATTTAATACTTGGATTTATGATACCAGGAGTTGATATTCTTGCTCATGTAGGTGGTTTAATTGGTGGTATTCTTGTATCAATGTGGATTGGAATAGGGGATAAACAAAGAAGAGCAGATCAAATAAATGGAGCAATAGTATATATAAGTATGTTCTTATTTATGGTTTATCAAATTTTAACAAAATAAAAAATGTATTTTCAAAATACATTTTTTTATTTTCTATATTTTTCTATATAATCCAATTGCTTTACCAAGAATAGTAACATTATTTAATATAATTGGTTCAAGTAAATCATTTTCAGGTTGTAATCTGATATGATCTTTTTCTTTATAAAATCTTTTTAATGTAACTTCATTTTCATCATTCATTGCTACTACAATCTCACCATTATTAGCATTCTTTTGTTTTTTAACAATAACTATATCATTATCTAGAATACCTGCATTAATCATACTATCACCATTAATCTCTAATGCAAATACATTACCATCATTAGGTATTAATTCTTTAGGTAGTGAAAAGAAATTATCTGGATTTTCGATAGCTTCAATTGGATTTCCTGCTGCTACTTTACCAAGTAATGGAATACTAACAACATTATCACTTTGATCTGAAAATTCATTAGGAACAATTAATTCTAAAGTTCTAAACTTATTTTGAGTTTGTCTAATATAACCCTTTTGTTCTAAAGTTTTTAAATGATTAAATACAGTTGCTGTACTACTTAAATTACATATAGCACATAATTCACGAATAGTAGGTGAATAACCTTTTTCAGCAATAAACTTTTTAATTTCATTTAAGACAAATTCTTGCTTATTTGTTAATTTTTCCATAACATCACTTCCTTAACTTTATATTAGCATACAAACAAATGATTGTAAATAAAAATAGTCATTTAAGACTATTTTATTCAAACATTTTAATTGTATTAGGAGTTTCTCCTGTATTAAGATTAACAGCAGCTGCTGTATTATTAGGAGGAATAACTGCACTAAGTTCTATTGTTTCAACAACAGGTTCTTCTTTTTGTGCACTCTTAATTTCTTCACCAGTAACATTATTATCTGATAGATCTACAAATAGTAAATCATCAAAATCACTTGAACTATTTACTGTAGGTTCACCACTTTGAACAGGTTGTTCAGCTGGTGCAGCAGGAGCAGCAGGTGTTTCTGGTGCTGGTGTTGGTGTTGGTGCTGGTTCAGCTACTGGTGCAGCTGCTGGAGCAGCTTGTGGTGTAGCTTCAGGAGTAGTTCCAGGAGTAGTTCCTTCAGCTGGTTTATTTTCTACTTGAGGTGTAGCCTCAACTTTTACTTCTTCAGGTTTTGCTTCTTCTGGTTTAACCTCAGCTGGTTTAGTTTCTTCAGGTTTAGCAGGAGCAGCAGGAGTTATTTCCTTAACTGGAGCTGATTCTCCAAGTTCATCTAATTCTTGAGCTATAGCTAAATCGTTTTCTAAATCTGCAAGTTTTAATATTTCATCAAATGATGTTTCACCTTTAACAATTTTATCTAAACCATCTTGAAGTAGGGTATAAGTTTTACCACCACCATAAACAAGACGTCTCATATCTTCTTTAGAACTATCATTTGTAATACCAGTTCTAACAACATCATCTATAAATAAAACTTCTGCGATTGCAACTCTGTTCTTATAACCTCTAGTACATTTATCACATCCATCAGGATTAGCATCAAATACTTTATCTACATCTAAGTGTAATACTTCATGTATTAAGTGTTTTTCATAATCAGTTGTTTCACGTTCTACTTTACAATTAGGACATAACTTACGAGCAAGTTTTTGTGAAATGATACCACTTAGTGAAGTACCAATCAAATATCTTTCAACACCCATATCTATTAAACGTTCAATAGTATTTAAAGCACTATTTGTGTGGATAGTAGATAAAACTTTGTGTCCAGTGATAGAAGCTCTAACAGCTATCTGTGCAGTTTCAGTATCACGAATTTCACCAATCATTATAATATCAGGGTCTTGACGTAAGATACTTCTTAAAACACTAGCAAAGTCAAGTCCAATTTCTTGTTGTGCTTGAACTTGGTTAAGTCCTTCAACATCCATTTCAACTGGGTCTTCAACAGTAATTATATTAACTTCTCTAGTATTTAATCTTTGTAATATTGAATAAACGGTTGTTGATTTACCTGAACCAGTAGCTCCTGTTACAAGAACTATACCATTAGGAACAGCAACCATTTTAAAAATCTTATTTAAGTTTTCTTCAGAGAAACCAAGTGTTTCTAAACCTTGTAAACTCTTTGAGTAATCAAGGATACGCATAACTATCTTTTCTCCACAGTTAGTAGGTAGTGAAGAAACACGAAGGTCTAACATCTTATCTCCGATTTTACTCTTGATAGCACCATCTTGTGGAAGTCTTGTTTCCATTATGTTCATACTAGCTATCATCTTAACACGAGATACTATATTACGTTTAAATGCAAGTGGAACTACAGCATAATCGTGTAAAACACCATCGACACGCATTCTAATTGTGATTGATTCTTTACTTGGATCGAAGTGTATATCGCTCGCACCCTTCTTAACGCCATCTAAAAGAATCTCATTAACGATTTCGACAATTGGAATTTTATCAAATTCGAATACCTTCATTCCGCGCACCTCTTTATTCTATAAATAATTATATAATACTATTTGATTCAATTCAAGAAAATATTGTTATTATATTTCATATTTGCTATAATTCTTATAGTAGGATAAAGAGGTTATAATATGAAAAAGAATGGTATGACTTTAATTGAATTATTAGCAGTTATAGCAATTATAGCAATTATCACTGTCATGATTGCTCCTGATATAGTAAATGTAAGAGAAAGAAGTATTAAAAGTACTCTTAAAAATAAAATTACTAGAATAGAAAACGCAGCACTTAGATATGCTAATGATAATATATCTAGTGTACCAAGTAATTTTACTGCAAATCTTGATTATACAACTGATAATAGTAAAGATTGTATAAAAACTAAAAAAACAAAACTTACTAATGGATTTGATTGTTCACAATTTTGTTTAAGAACAAATGTAAACTCTTTAATACAAAATGGTTATTTATCTGGTGACAATGAAGATGGAACAGCAATAACTCATCCTTTAACAAATGCAGAAATGAATGATCAAACTGTATGTGTAAGATATACTTCAAAAAGAATAACTTCTGGTAAAACAGATAATACTTTACTTAGAGAAACAGACACAGGTAGAAAACTTATAGCATATATTTTAGATGAGGAGGAACTTTTTGATGAATTTAGTGAATAGTTTCTTTATCACAAGAAAAGAAAAACCAAAAGAAGAAAAATTAGTAAGTGCATCACTTTTAATACAAAGTGGAATGATTATTAAAAATGATGTTGGTATTTATACATATACACCAATGGGATTAAAAGTATTAAATAATATATCTAATATAATAAGAAATGAAATGAATAATAATTATGCACAAGAAGTATTAATGCCTTCACTTGTATCAAGTGAAACTTTTGGTATGAATAAAAATAATATATTTGATACTGAAATGTATAGAGTAATAGATAGAAATAATAAAGACTTAGTATTATGTCCTTCTCATGCTGAATTATTTGTTAATTTAGCTAAAAATAAAGTTAAAAGCTATAAAGATTTACACTTTACATTATTCCAAATAAGTAATAAATATAGAGATGAATTACACCCTGAATTTGGTTTAATTCGTAAAAAAGAATTCTATATGGCTGATGCATATAGTTTTGATTCAAATGAGAGTGGATTAGATATTAGTTATGATAAAATGTTTCAAACATTTAATAAAATATTTGATAAATTAGGTATTAATGCAACTGTAGTAGATGCTAATGCTGATGAAGAAAATGGTTTATCTTCAGAAGAATTTCAAGTAATAACACCATATGGAGATAATGAAGTAGTTAGATGTACAAATTGTACATATACAGCTAATAGAGAAACTGTAGTATGTAAAAATATTACTAAATTAGATACAGAAAGAGTATCTAAAATGAAATTAGTAAAAACACCTAATAGTAAAACAGTAAAAGAGGTAAGCGATTATTTAAAAATACATACAGATAAAATTATAAAATCATTAATTATTAAAGTTGATGATATATATAAAATGATTTTATTAAGAGGAGAGAGTCAATTAAATATATATAAATTAAGAAAATTAGTTGGTTCTAAAAGAATAGAAATACCATCAGAAGATGAATTAGAAAAAATAGGTACATATGCTGGTTATATAGGTCCAATTGATACTACTATGGAAGTTCTAGCTGATAGTGAAGTTAAATATATGATAGATGGAGTATGTGGAGCTAATAAAAAAGATTATCATTATATAAATGTAATTCCTGGTAGAGATTTTAGAGTAAATAAATATTATGATTTAAAATTATTTGATGATAATTCAGTATGTCCTAGATGTAAAAATAAATGTGAAATAATTAAAGGAATAGAAATAGGTCAAATATTTAAATTAGGTAATAAATATAGTCAAGAATATGGACTTAAATATACTGATGAAGCAAACTATGTAAATTATGTACAAATGGGTTCATATAATATAGGTATAGATAGATGTTTAGGAGCTATTGTAGAACAAAACTATGATGAAAAAGGTATTATTTGGCCTTTAAGTGTAGCTCCATTTAAAGTATGTATTGTAATAGCAAATGTAAATGATCAATTCTCATTTAGATATGCATATAAACTATATGATAAATTAAATTCAATGGGTATTGAAACACTAATAGATGATAGAAAAGAAACTATTGGTACTAAGTTTGCTGATATGGATTTAATTGGTATTCCAATAAGAATAACAGTTGGATATAAATTAAAAGATAATGAAGTTGAATTAAAATTAAGAACAGAAGAAGAAACTAGATTTATTTCTACAAGTAATATTATTAATGAAGTAGTAGATATAATTGAATATAATAATTAATTTTAAATAAATAAAAAATGTTGTATAATGAGTATGGTGAGAAAATATGAAAGATGAAAAGAAAATTGATTCTAAAAAAGTTAATGAAATAATTAACTCTGGTAATAGAATATTACATATATTATATATATTGTTTATTATATTATTAGTTTATGTAATAACATTAATAGTTAGAGAATGGAATATATTAGCTTTTTTAGGTAAAATAATATCACTAATTTCTCCTTTATTTATTGGTTGGTTTATAGCATGGTTTTTACATCCACTTGCTAAAAAAATCAATTCAAAAGGATTAGGTAAAGGTTTAAGTGTTACATGTGCTTATTTAATTATGTTAATAGTTGTTGGACTTGTAATAGCATTTACACTTCCATCACTAAGTACACAAATAAGTGATATAGTATCAACAGTACCAAAAATAGCAAATGATATTACATCATGGATAAATAATGTATTCTCTAAATTAGCTGAAATTAGTTCGGAAAATTTAGATTCAATAAAAGCATCATTTATGACAAAAGTAACTACTTATTTTGATAATATTCAAGTAGGTTTACCAGCATTTGCTGTAAATGTTATTTCTGCTGTAGCAAGTGGAATAGGTAAGATATTCTTAAGTTTAATTATAGGTTTCTATATATTATATGATTATGATAAATTCTATGAAGGATTTGTAAATATGTTCCCTAAAAAACATAGAGGAGAATTAAAATATTTACTTAGTAAATTAAATGAATGTTTATTTTCTTTTATGAGTGGAACACTATGGTTATCATTATTACTATTTGTAGTATCAATTATAGGATTCTCTATAATAGGACTTAATGCATCAATAGTAGTTGCATTTATATGTGCTATAACAAATTTAATACCTTATATTGGCCCATATTTAGGAGCTATAGTAGCAGGAGCAATCGGATTTACACAAAGTACTATGATAGGATGTTTAACATTAGGATTTATATTAGTAGTTCAAATAATAGATGGAGAAATTTTAAATCCATTAGTAATGAGTAAAAAAATGAACTTAAGTCCTATAACAATTATTATTTCATTAATTGTATTTGAATATTTATTTGGAATATTTGGAATGATAATTGCAACACCAGTAGTAGCATTATTAAAAATTATATATAATTTCTTTGATGAAAAATATGATTTCTTCGGATTCCTAGATGGAGATGATAAGTAGGTATAATTATGAGAAAGAGAATAAAAAGAGATAGTAATAATAAAAGATTAATAGTAGATATAATTTTCTATTTATTAATGTGTGTTTTAGGATATTTGTTTGTTGAATATGAAAACTTTAATCTAAAATATGATTATAATATGATATCTTGTATATTTTTCATATTAGCATTTTTATCAAGTATAGCTTTTGTATTAACAAAGAAAAAAGGAGACTATGAATATTTAATAACATGTTTAGTTAATTTTGCTATTGCATGTTACATATATAATACAAATATATTTGGTTCTCCATTTGTATTAGGAGATGCTATATTAGTATATGCATTATGTACAATATCTGGTAAATTATATATAACAAGTACATTATGGAAGAAAAAAGATCCAAATTTCTTATTTAAAATAGCTAATTCAGTAGTATTAATATGTTTAAGTTTCTTTGCTGTATATAGTTTATATTCAAAAGAAGAAGTATCTAATATGATAATAGGATATTACTTAATAGGATGTGGTTTATTATGTTTATTAGAACCAATAACTACTATTATATTAAGAAATCCACATGTAGATAATTTATTAATATCAACATTAAAATATGTCAAGGAAGAGAATACTCCTCCTAAGAAATTAAAAGAAATTAAAAAGAAAAAAATACAAAGTAAATAATAAAATGTCTATTAATAGACATTTTTAATTGCTATGTAAAAGAATTTTAAAAAAGTGGAAAAAGATATATAATTATTGTATAATTATTTGTATAAAGAAGGTGATTAGTATGCTTAGTACAATTTTAAAAATTGCTACTAAAGTATTAGATATAGGCGTAGTTTGGTTTATGTTCTATCAATTACTTAAGTATTCTAGAAATAATTTCAAACTAACATTAATATTTAAAGGTGTTGTTATAATAGTAGGATTAAAATTAGCTAGTGAATGGCTAAATTTAAATACTGTAGGTATAATACTTGAGTATGTTATTTCTTGGGGACCTTTAGCTCTTATTATTATATTTCAACCAGAAATTAGAAATGTATTAGAAAGTATAGGTAGAAGTCAATTACTTGGTAGACATAAAACATTAACAGTTGATGAAAGAGAAAAACTTGTATATGAAATTATTAATGCAATTGATTATTTAAAGAAAAATAAGATAGGTGCATTAATGGTTATAGAAAGAGATTATAGTTTATCACAGTTTATAGAACCTGCTAGTAAACTATATGCAGATATTAGTAGTGAATTATTAATATCAATATTCTTTCCAAATAATCCACTTCATGATGGTGGTGTAATTATACAAGGAAATAAAATAACTTGTGCAGGTAGTGTATTTCCAACAAGTTCAAATCCAAACATATCTAAAAGATTAGGAACAAGACATAGAGCTGCACTTGGTATTAGTGAAATATCTGACTGTATTGCTATAGTAGTAAGTGAAGAAACTGGTAGAATTTCTATAGCTATTCAAAGTGAATTAAATTATAATTTATCACTTGATGATGCTAAATTATTATTATTAGAAGAATTACAACCAAAGAAAGAAACATTCTATGAAGTTGATTCAGAAAGTGAGGATACAAGTGAAGAAGTTTCTAAGTAAAATTTGTAAATTTATTGGTAAAATAATTATGCTTTTCTATAAGATATTAGATTTCCTTATTATTACTCCAATATCTAAAATAGTATTATTAATATATAATGCTTTATCTAATAAAAATGGAAGTTTTGATAAGTTTTTCAATAATCCAAATACACTAGTTTATGTATCTTTAATCTTTGCATTTGCTGCTTTCTTTGCAGTAGATAGAAAGATTATTAATCTAAAAGAAACAGAAGCAGTTGTATTATCAAATATAGCTATTACAGCTGATTATAATGAAGAAAACTATGTTATAGAAGGAATTCCTGAAGGAGCAGATATTGTTCTAATGGGTAGAAAGAGTGACCTATACCTAGCAGAACAATTAGGAGATCATAAGTTAACATTAGATTTAACTGATTTAACTCCTGGAACACATAAAGTAAATCTAAAATATAATAATCCAATTAATACATTAGATTATAAATTAGATCCATCAAGAATTACTTTAGTAATATATGAAAAAGTTAGTGAATCTAAGACATTAACAACAGATATATTAAATACAGATAAATTAAATAGTACACTTGTTATAAGTAATATCGAATTAGATAGAAGTGAAGTAATAGTAAAATCTTATAAAGAAAAATTAGACACAGTAGCAAGTGTTAAAGCAATAATTGATGTTAATGCATTAAATGCTAATGCACCAGGAACATATACATTAGATAATGTTAAATTAGTTGCATATAATGAAATGGGTAATGAAATAAGTGATATAGAAGTTGTTCCATCTAATATAACTGCAACAGTAACAATTACTAGTCCAAGTAAAGTAGTTCCTGTAAATGTAGTACCTACTGGTGAAACAGCAAGTGGTAGTGCAATTAGTTCAATAATTCCAAATGTTAATAATATAACATTATATGGTGAAGAATCAGTACTTGATGCTATTAATGCAGTAGATGTAAAAATAGATGTAAGTGGACTTGCTAATGATAAGACATTCCAAGAAACAATTGTTAAACCAAATGGAGTAAGATCTATGTCTGAAACAGCTATAACAATTAAAGTACAAATGGAAAGTGAAACATCTAAAGAATTTGAAAATATTCCAATTATATTCAAGAATTTAGATACTGAAAAATATGTTGTACAAGCTGCAGATGGTCAAAAGACTTCAGTAACAGTTGTAGTAAAAGGTGTTGATAAAGTTATTAACAAACTTAAGAGTGAAGATATAACTGCTTACATAGACTTATCTGATCTAACAGATAGTAAAGATAACATAACAGTACCAATTATGGTAGAAGGAAAAGATAATAGATTATCTTATACATCTAGAACAGGAAGTATAGAAGTTAAAATATCAAAAGTAGGTAAGAAGTAACTAAAAAGTTACTTCTTTTTTTATTAAAAAATAGTGACATAATATAAAAAAATTTGGTATAATTATTTAGAATAGAGGTGTTATAGTGTGAGCGACAAATTTACTAGTACAATTCCGTATACATACTTAGTTGTTTCAGGACTAATATATTTGTCTATCATTCTTTTCATGTTCTATAGAAAAAGAAAATTAAGAACAATTGAGAACCTTTGCTTTGCTGCTATTATGTGGACATCAATATTAGCATCAGCAATGGATATAACAAGAATACTATTACCTCTAAAAGTAGAAGATGCTGAATTATGTGATAAATTATGTACTGTTTTTACAAAAGTTCATATTATGTTTATTACATTTGAATTAATACTTTTTACAATGTATGTTTTGACTATAACATCAAAGAAATATCAAAGGTATGTAAGTTTTAAAGAAAATAAATATAGAAATTACTTTAAAAAGTGTTTTTTTGTTTTACTGGGAATATGTGCTTTTATGTTTGGATTAACAATATTTACACCAATGCATGTAACACAAAGAACATATTTAGTATTTAGTAGTAATGTTTATAGATATATAATTTTTCAAGTAGTATTCTTTGGAGTTCTCTGGTCAGTATTAATGATTAGAACAATAAGGTACAATGATAAAAATTATAACTTAAGAAAATATATACCAATATATGGTGTTATTTCAATATTAGTATTTGGAATATTACTACATATTGTAAAACCTGAATTTTCAAATATGATAGCGATAATCATTTATTCTTGTGTATTTATGTACTTCACAATGGAAAACCCAGATATAGCAATGATAAATGATTTAGAAAAAGCTAGGGAAGATGCTAATGAAGCAAATGAAGATAAAACAAGATTCTTATCAACAATGTCACATGAAATTAGAACACCTTTAAATGCGATAGTTGGATTAAGTCAAATACTTGTAGAAGAAGATTTATCACAAAATGCAAAAGAAGAATTAAATGACATAATAATGTCATCAGAAAGTCTTTTAGAAATAGTAAATGGTATATTAGATATATCAAAAATAGAAGAAAATATTATTGAAATTGTACCATTTGAATATTCATTAAAAAGAATGATTGCTGAAGTTACTTCACTTGCTAAATCTCGTTTAGATGTATCAGGAAAACCAATAGAATTTCAATCAGATATAGATAGAAATATTCCAGGAGTTTTATTTGGAGATGCTGGTAAGATAAAAGAAGTATTAATTAACTTCTTAACAAATGCAGTAAAATATACTGATGAAGGATTTGTAAAATTTATAGTTAAAAGTACAATAAATGGAGATACATGTCATCTGGTATTATCAGTAGCTGATTCAGGAATGGGTATTAAACCAGAAGATATGAACAAACTATTTACAAAGTTCCAAAGATTTGACTTAGAGAAAAATAACTCGGTAGAAGGAACTGGACTTGGTCTTTCAATAACTAAGAAAATGGTAGAACTGATGGGTGGAGAAGTAAATGTTGAAAGTAACTATGGAAAAGGTAGTACATTCTCAGTTATCCTAGATCAAAAAATAATTAGTATGGAAGATACATTAGATTTAGATGATGACGATAGTCAACCATTTAGTGCATATGGTTCAAAAATAGCGGTAGTTGAAGATAATGCAGTAAATCAAAAAGTTGCTAAAAGATTACTTGCTAAATATAATATAGAAGTTGATTCATATTTAGATAAAAATGAATTTCTTAATAAGATTAAAGAAGGAGCAACATATAATTTAATATTTTTAGATGAAGGAATGCCTAATGAAAGTGAATGTTTAAAACAGTTGAAAGCATTACCGGATTTTAAAACACCTATAGTAGCATATACAGCTAATGCAATATCTGGTATTAAAGATAAATATTTAGAAGTTGGTTTTGATGATTATTTAACAAAACCATCTGAAAAAGGAGAATTAAAAAGAATTTTAAAAACTTATTTAAAAGAGGAGGAAGGTAATATGATAAGTTCTGAAAATGTAAACAATACACAAGTGGGAGGAGGTGTTCCAGTGCAACCAGCACCTGTGGCTCCAGCAACTCCAGAAGCTGCTCCAGTAGCACCAGCTGCTCCAGCACCAGTTGTTGAACAACAACCAGTGGCACCTGCACCAGTTGCAGCACCTGTACAACCAACTCCAGCAGTTGAAACTCCGGTAGCTCCTGCACAACCAGTAGCTCCAGAAGTACCTGCTGCAGCTCCAGTAGAGGCAGCTCCAGCTGTAGCACCTGCACCAGTGGTTGAACCTGCACCTGTAGCAGAACCAGTTGCTACACCACAATCTGTGGCTCCAGCAACACCAGAAGTTGCTCCAGCACCAGTAGTTGAAGCACCAGCTACACCAGTAGCGCCTGCTCAACCAGTAGCTTCAGAAGTACCTGCTGCAGCTCCAGTAGAGGCAGCTCCAGCTGTAGCACCTACACCAGTTGCAGAACCTGCACCTGTAGCAGAGCCAGTAGCTGCACCACAACCTGTGGCTCCAGCAACACCAGAAGTTGCTCCAGCACCAGTAGTTGAAGCACCAGCTACACCAGTAGCTGAAGTACCTGCTCAACCAGTAGCTCCTGTAGTTGAACCTGCAGCCGCTCCAGTAGAAGCAGCACCAGTGGCAGCACCAGAAGTTGCACCACAACCAGCAGCTCCAGCAGTTCCAGAAGCAGCTCCAGTTATAGAACCGGTAGCTGCACCAGTTGTAGAAACTCCAGCAGCCCCAGTAGAACCTGCTCAACCAGTAGCTCCTGTAGTTGAACCTGCAGTAGCCCCAGTAGAGGCAGCTCCAACTGTAGCACCTGCACCAGTGGCTGAACCAGCACCTGTAGCAGAACCAGTAGCTGCACCACAACCTGTGGCTCCAGCAACACCGGAAGTTGCTCCAGCAGCTGAACCAGTAGCTGTAGCACCTGTTGCCCCAGTAGAACCTGCTCAACCAGTAGCACCAGTAGCTCCTGTTGAACCTGCAGCCGCTCCAGTAGAAGCAGCACCTGCACCAGCAGCTGAACCTGCTCCTGCAGCAGCCCCAGCTACACTTGAAATTCAAGGAACACCTGGTCATACAACAGAGTTCTTAGAAGCAAATGGATGCGATGTATCAAAAGCTTTAGAATTATTAGGAGATATGGATACATTCGATATGGCAGCTGAAGAATTTGCTAGTGAGTTTGATGAAAATATTACTAAGATTAAAAATGATAAAGAATCTGGAGATATTGATGATTATGCAATCATGACTCATGCTATGAAGAGTAATGCAAGATATTTAGGATTTGAAGCTCTTGGTGAAATTTCATTACAACATGAATTAGCTGGTAAAGAAAAGAATTTAGATTATATAAATGGTAATTATGATGCTTTATTAGCAGAAGCAAATAGAGTAAATGAAGTTATTAAAAAATATATGGAAAGCTAATAAAGATTAAATAAATAAAAAAAGATTAAGAAGGGAGATAGAAAAATGGAAGTTGAAATTGCTAATAGTATGTTATTTACTTTTTCTGCATTTTTATATTCAATTTTGATTTATATTGTATTTATAAGCAAGAAAAAAGTAAAAACATTTGAAAATGTAATATATACTATCATATTAACTGCAGTTGTTCTTTTACTATTTGTTAATTTAATATTGTTCCTAATTACTTCACCAACATTCTCCCTTATTATAAGAAAGATTAATCAAGCACTCTTATTATTTATTGGTTTTTCACTATCATATTATTTTATTGCAAGTACATCTAAAAAGAATATGGGATATGTAAGTATAAAAGAAAATGAAAATAAAGATTACTTTTTAAAAATTGCTAAAACAACTGGAATCATGTGTGGATCAACTATCTTTATATCATTATTCTTACCATATACTGATGTTGATGGATTATATATAGAAGCAAAAGGAATTGGAGCTTTATATACATATTCAGTATTCGCTCTTTTGATTATATATTGGTTCTATTTACTATTTAAAGCAGATAAAAATAAACAAAAACAATTTATACCAATTATTGTCTCAATAATTGTTGGAGCATTAGGAACTTTCCTACAATTAGCTATTCCAAATTTATATATAATTAATGCAGTTGTTGCTCTTGGTATAGACTTTGTTTTCTTCTCAATAGGTAATCCAGATCTTAGAATGATTGAAGAACTAAACATGGCAAAAGATGGAGCCGATAGAGCAAATAAAGCTAAATCAGATTTCTTAAGTAGTATGTCACATGAAATCAGAACACCTTTAAATGCAATAGTTGGATTTAGTGAATCATTATTTGAAGAAGAATTAGATGCTACTAGTAAAGAAGATGTTAACATTATAAATAGTTCAGCAGTTAGTCTATTAGAAATAGTAAATGGTATATTAGATATATCTAAAATGGATGCTGGAAAATTAGAAGTAACAAATAGAGATTATATTTTAAATAAAATGATAAATGATGTTACAATAGCATCTAAAAAATATATTGAAGGTAAAAAATTAGATTTAAAAATTAATGTTAGTGAAGAATTACCACAAGTGTTAAATGGTGATGTAGTAAAATTAAAATCAATTATTACAAATTTACTTACTAATGCTATTAAATATACAAATGAAGGTACTATTATATTAAATGTAGATGGAATTATTAAAAATAATAATTGTAGATTGATAATATATGTAGAAGATAGTGGTATTGGTATGAATAAGCAAACCATTGAAAACTTATTTACTAGTTATCAACAATCTATAACTGATAAATCAGCAGCACCAAAAGGAACAGGACTTGGTGTAGCTGTTACTAAAAAATTAGTAGAGTTAATGGGTGGTAAAATTCATGTTAGAAGTGCAGAAGGAATTGGTTCATCATTTATCTTTGCATTAGATCAAAAAATAATTGCTAAGACTTCTAATGAAGTTGAAGGATTATATACTGATGAATTAAAAATATTTGATTTAACTGGTAAGAGAGTAATGGTAGTTGATGATAATGGAGTTAACTTAAAAGTTGCTAAGAGACTACTAAAAGAATACAAGTTAGATGTAGATTTAAAACAAAGTGGTCAAGAGTGTATAGATTCAATTAAACTAGGTGAAAAGTATGACTTAATAATGATGGATGACTTTATGCCTGTAATGAATGGTACTCAAACACTTAATGGTTTAAAAGAAATAGGTGGATTTAATACTCCTGTAATAGCATTAACAGCTAATAATGAATCAAGTTCAAAAGATAAATATATGTCTTTAGGATTTAATGGATATTTAGCTAAACCAATAGCTAAAGAAGAGTTAAATAAGACTTTAAAAGAATTTTTAACATAAATTTGTTAAAAACTACTTGAAAAATAAATAAAAGTATTATATAATCAACTACGTTGAAGTGACCAAAGACAGTAGGTACAAAAATAAATCCTACCGAGGAAACACATTTATAATACGAGTTTATAATGTTTCCTTGTCTATAGGAAACTTTTTAAATATAAGAAAGGAGACTTATATGGCAAGCAGTAAAATTCTTAAACAAAAAGAAGAAACAGTTAATGAAATAACTGAAAAACTTGAAAAATCTAAGACATTTTTACTTTTAAATTATCAAGGTTTAACAGTTAGTGAAATTGCTGAACTTAGAAATGGTTTAAGAGATGTTAATTCTGATATTAAAGTTTATAAGAATACTCTTATGAATTTAGCATTAAAGAAAAAGAATATTGCTTTAAACGATTATATGTCAGGACCTAATGCTTATTTATTCTCTGATTCAATAATTGAACCAATTAAAGTAGTTAGTAAGTTTGCTAAAGAACATCCTGCTCTTGAAGTAAGAGTTGGTTACATTGAAAATGAAATAGTAGATACTAAAGTAATTAATGAATATGCAACTATTCCAAGTATGGAAGGATTACTTACTATGTTTGCTGGTGGATTAATTGAACATGTTAGAAAT